>Ga0137409_10000972_pt1 | contig 31133 bp, 27 predicted proteins | sample CZODoug1_16funga_FD_122059 | JGI IMG/M metagenome (GOLD analysis project Ga0137409, IMG submission 122059) | Vadose zone soil fungal communities from Angelo Coast Range Reserve, California, USA - CZODoug1_16fungal (Hybrid Assembly) | ecosystem: Environmental > Terrestrial > Soil > Vadose zone... | reverse complement strand
TTCAGACATGGGGGACTCCTTGATCAGTAGCTGTCAAGATTCTAGCAGGAAGTGTCTGGTGACTAGTGACTCGTGACTGGCACTCGGGCGGAGGTTGAGAGGTGACAGTTGAAAGTTGACAGTGAAGAGAGAGAGAGAGGCCTGAAGGTGAAAGAGAGAGGAGTTCCAGAATGGGAAGACCCACCCACCCCGGCAGTTTTCGTAAGAGTGGCAAATAAAGGAGATACAGGATACGGAACTTGGAAGTGTGTACGGAAGATGGGAGATGAAGAGAAGAAGGAAAAAAAGATTTGGTTTGAGGGAGGTGACCCGGCATTTTGCGTAAGAGCGGAATCTAAAGGAGTTATGCGCATCACGGATTTGTAAGTGTGGGAAATAAAGGAGTTGCGGTGACGGAAATTTCGTCACGTGACGACACGGTGGGGTTCGGCGAGGGCGGTTGCTAGCGAGCACAACTAACGTTAACACATAGTATATTATTTGTCAAGATAAATTTTGGCTTTGGCTGCGGAAAAGGCCTGCAAGGATGCCGGCGCTCGCTGATCTCGCGTTGTTTAAGAGAACGGGTTTCGCGGGGCGGCCATGATGTGCCCGAAGCTGTAGTGCGGCGCAGGTTCGACCGCTCGATTTCAAATTTTCTAGTCCACTATCGCATGCTGTCGAATCGGTGGATTTTGTATGAGAACTCTGGAGCAGTGCCCGAGATCATTGCGTCTGAAGAAGCAGCGCAGCTTCGCGTATCGGACGCAAAGCGTTACAATGATTTGGTAACGCGTTATGGAACAACATGATTAAACCTCCTCCGAATGTTCTTGAGCTGCCGTTGTTCGAGCGCGCGACGATGGCGCTGAAGGCGGCTGTCGAAAATGCCATTGAAGAACACGCCCGAGAAGGATTGCCAATGTATGGCTGGCGTGATGGTCAAGTTGTGGCGGTTCCTGCCGAAGAGTTCCGCAAGAAGTCCTGAAGTAAATCCGGAAGTGGTTGAAGAAAGCAGATCCCTCGCTACGGTCGGGATGACAATTCGAGTGCGAGGGCTACGCATGGCACACGGCCACAGAAGAAGAAACGCCAATCAGGAGATTGGCGTTCCCGGCCGAGCGGGCTGTTGCAGAATCAAATAGATGCTCCGGCGGGGACGGGCGGTGCTAGAATCCGGTTGCGATTCGGCCTACCGAGAGCAGCAAGGAGAATCCCCTAACAACCAAAGTGCCATCGGTGCAAGGAACACCCCGAAGGCCGGACGGAATGCGAAAGGAGAAAGACGATGAGGAAATATGCGGCAGCATGGGCATTTTTTCTTATTCTCCTGGTGGCGGCGATCATTGGTGCATGCGCGAAACCTTACCACGAGGAAACGGAGAAGTACTATTTCGTAGCGACCAACATCAATTTGCCGTACTGGCAGGAAGCGCAAGCAGGGTTTATGGACGCGGCCCAGAACCTGGGGGTCAAGGCCGAGATGGTCGGTCCGGCGACTTATGATCCGGGCGCGGAAGCGACGATATTCAGGAACATCGTGGAAAAACAGCCGGCAGGAATTTGCCTGTCCGCGGCGCGAACGGATTTTTTCAAGGCGGACATCGATAAGGCGATAGCGGCAGGCGTTCCGGTGGTCTGCGTGGATGCGGATGTGCCGGAGTCGAAAAGAGTGCTGTACATCGGAACGGATAACATGAAAGCCGGAAGGGAGAGCGTCAAGCGAATGGCGGCGCTGGCCCCGAAAGGGAACATTGTGGTGATCACCATACCTGGCCAGCGCAATCTGGACGATCGATTGTCCGGTGTTGCGGATGCGTTGAAGAATTATCCATCACTGAAGTTGATGCCGCTCGTGGACGACAAAGGAGATTGGCGGAGCGCGTTTGACCAGATTTCCGACATGATCCTGAAGAAGGAAAAAATTGACGGAATCATTTGCCTGGAAGCGACCGGAGGGCCGGGCGCGGCGGACGCGTTGAACCGGTTCGATATGGCAGGCAAGATTCCCATCGTGGCGTTTGACAAAGATCCGAAGACATTGGAGTTGATCGAAAAAGGGTCGATTTCGTCGACGATCGCGCAGAAGCCGTATGTGATGAGCTACTACGGGCTGAAATTCCTGGACGACTTGCACCACAACGCGGTGAAAGAGTTCAAGGACTGGCGAACGGCGCCGGCGCCGCCGCTGCCGAGTTGGGTGGATACAGGCACGGCGGTAGTGGATAAAAACAATCTGGCGGTGTTCCGCGAGGCCATCGCGGCGCATCCCAAACCATTGTGAGAAAGTGCCTTGGTCGCCGCGCTCAATGAGACGGTTACGCACACAAGTCAGTCTGGGCGCGATCCTCGATGCTTGCTACTCGTAGCGCAGCGCTTCCATGGGATCGACGGAGGCGGCGCGGCGCGCGGGAACGAAACAAGCCAAAGCAGCAGCAACAATGAGCAGGAGCGTTACGCCCGCGAGGATAAGTGGGTCACGGGAACTTTCCATCACCCACTTGGTGGCGAGCTTGTCGAAGGCCAAGCTGAGCAGAAGCCCGACCGCCAGACCGCCGCCGACATTGAGTGCCGTCGAAGTCATGACGATGCGGAAGACGTCAGCGGCTTTCGCGCCGAGGGCCATACGAATGCCAAATTCGTTGGTGCGGGTGGCGACGCCGTAAGAGACGACGCTGTAGAGACCGACGGCGGCGAGCATCAGCGCCAAGATTGAGAAAATTCCAAAAAGGGTGGCAACGAGACGCTGCTGGGCGTACTCCTGCTGGCCGGTAATCCATTGATCGAGGTCACGGACGCGCATGGTCTGTTGTTCCGGATCGATTTGCACAATTTGCGCGCGAATATCGCGCAACAGAGAAAGCGGTGGGACGCGCGTACGCACGAGAATTTGGGTAAACATCCACAGCTGGGTCGAAAAAGGAATATAGACTCCCGGTTTAACGGGATTTCGCAAGCCATCGTCACGCGCGTCGGCAACGATACCGATAATTTGCAGCCAGCCATCGCTTCCGGGAACGGCACGCTGATAGGGTGGTTGATCCTTCAACGAAGGTATGCGGAGCTGGTGGCCAATGGCGTCGCCGTTGGGCCAGTATTGTTTCGCCATGGTCTGGTTGATCACGGCAAGCGGGGCACCGCGCAGGGTTTCGGCATGATCCCAGAGGCGGCCTTGCGCAATCGGAATCTTCAGCAGCGGGAAATACTCTGGGCTGACGAAATTCACACGCACTTCAGGTTTCTCCGCCGTGTTGCCCATAATTTCAATGTTCTGGCGCCAGCCGCTCGAGGGCGGTGTCGCGTTGGTCGAGATGCCCGCGGCCAAAACCTGGGGCATCGCAGCGATTTTGGCGCGGATTTGCTCGAAATATTCAACGCGGTCTTTCCACGCCACATGCGTGTTTTCGTGTACAGGAATGGGGACGGACATGGCATTGTGCGGGTCGTAGCCGAGATCCGCGTGCACGAGGCGGAGAAATCCTTTGCCCGCGGCACCAGCGGCGGTGAGCATGAGAAGCGTCAGCGCAACTTGAGCGCCCACCATCGCGCTGTGGCTACGCCTCGCTCCCACGCTTCCGGCCACGCGGCGCGAGCTGCCCTGCATCAGCCGCGCGATCTCTGGCCGCGAGAGCTGCAGGGCCGGCCAGAGCCCAAAAATAATGGCGGTAGCAGACGCCAAGGCGACGCTGAAGAGTAGTACCGGAATATTCATCTTAATGACGGATTCGGCGGGAAAGGAGTTTTCCGGCAGGCGCGCTACGAGGAACGACAGCCCTCCCCAAGCCAGGAGGATGCCCAGGACGGCACCGGTTGTCGCGATGCCGAGCGACTCCGTGAGCAACTGGCGGATGATGCGGAAGCGGTCGGCTCCGATGGCGGCACGCACGGCAAGTTCGTGCTGTCGCTCCGTGCCTCGCGCCAGAAGCAAAATGGAGACGTTCGCGCAGCCAATCAGCAGGAGTGACGCAACCGCGCCGAGCAGCAAATAAAGTGTAGGCCCCAGCGGTCGGGCATACACCTCCACGATGCTGCGCAGCTTGACTTTGAACTTATCGGGATATTCCGTGGGCGCCTGCTTCGCGAACTCCTCCAAGATGGGCTGGAGTTCCGCGCCGGCTTGCTCCGAGTTCACGCCTGGCCGGAGCTTGATGGAAGCCGCGTAGTGTATTTTCGGATCCTGAGTGACCTTTAGCGGTACGTACATGTCCGGGTCGCCCCATTTGAAGCGCGGCGGCATCACGCCAACGATCTGATATGGCTTATGGACAAGCTGAATGGTGCGTCCGATCACGTTGGGGTCGCCCATAAAATAGCGCTGCCAGAAATGGTAGGTCAGCACCACGACGGGCTGTGGCGTTTGTCCCGGCGGCGCGTCCGAGGGAATCAGCCAGCGGCCCATCAGAGCGCGGATGCCCCAGTGATTTGGGGCGTTTGGGTCGATATACATGGCCTGGACGTCTTCGGGGAGGTCGCCGTCCGTGGTGGTCAGGTTCCACCAATCCATCAGCGTGACGTCTTCGATGGATCTCGTCTTGCGAAGCTGGTCTGCTTGCTGGCCACTGGTGCCGGCGAAGCGGTCGCTGCCGGATTTATCGACGAGCCGCATCTCCATGATGCGATCGGAACCGGGGTACGGGAAAGGGTCAATCAGCACCGCGTAAATGACGCTGAACACGGCACTTGTGGCGCCTATGCCGAGGGCGAGGGATAGGACTGCTGTCAGCGTGAAGCCGGGGCGCTTGCGGAGTTCGCGTGCGGCATAGCGCAAGTCTGTGACCAAGGGTTGCATGGGCACCTCGCGTGACAATGGTTGCGTCTACGAAGCCCTTCGCAGCATTGGACGACGAAGGGGTGGCAATGGTTAGGTCGGGCAAGATGGCGATTACAGATTATTTATGAGGCATGAGGGCAGCAGCGTTCAGCCTGGTCATGTATAATTTTCACTTAGGGGATTCTGCTTCTTTCATGGCTGAAGAAACAAAGGCAGTGCGGGCAACCGCGAAAACGCGGCTGCGCAGGTGGCTACGTTTCCTGCGGACGCGCGCGCGCGAGCTGAAGATGATCGGGAAGGCACTCGTGTCGACGAAGCACCCCATCCTGGTGCACATCATACCCATGCGGCAATGCAATCTGGCTTGCACCTACTGCAACGAATACGACGATTTCTCGAAGCCGGTGCCGCTGGAGGAGATGAAAAAGCGGCTGGACGCACTGGCGGACATGGGGACCTCGATCATCACCATCAGCGGGGGCGAACCGCTGATGCATCCGGATTTGGATGAAGTCATCCGGCACATGCGGCGACGAGGGATGATCGCCGGGCTGATCACCAATGGTTTTTACCTGAACAAAGAACGTATCGAGCGTCTAAATGCAGCGGGGCTGGAGCATCTGCAAATCAGCATCGATAACGTGGTGCCGGATGAAGTCTCCAAGAAGAGCTTGAAGACGCTGGATGGGCGGCTGGTGATGCTGTCGCAGTACGCGGTGTTTCAGGTGAACATCAACTCCGTGTTGGGAAGCGGCGTAAAAGATCCGGAGGATGCGCTGAAGATCGCGCACCGGGCCGTGGCGCTGGGGTTCACCAGCACGGTGGGGATTATTCACGACAACAACGGGCAATTGAAGCCTTTGGGACCGCAGGAGCAGGAAATATTTGAAGAAGTGATGGCGCTGGGGAAGCGCTCGTTCTCGCGATTCAATGAGTTTCAGCATAACGTGGCGCGCGGGAAGGAACACAACTGGCGTTGCCGCTCGGGCTCGCGCTACCTCTATATTTGCGAGGACGGGCTGGTGCACTGGTGCTCGCAGCAGCGCGGGTATCCGGGGATTCCGCTAGCGGAGTACACACCGGAGATGCGCCACCGGGAGTACTCGACGAAGAAGTTCTGCGCGCCGCGGTGCACGGTTTCCTGCGTGCAACAGGTGGGCATACTGGATAACTGGCGCGACCCGCAAAACCTGAAGCCAACACCGATGACGCGGCCGGCTGCTCCCACCGCGGAATTGGTGCAGATCGGGCAAGCCCGCAGCGACTCCTGATTTCACCTGGATATTTCTCCCGCGTACCCTTCTCTGTATTTTCTCTCCGCGCACACCCTCAAGCTGAACGATTGACGGTCGGGCTGGGCATGCTAACAATGAATACATGCCAGGTTTAGCGATTGAGATTGAGAATCTGACCAAGGAATATCCCTTCGGGTTTCTGCACCTCAAGAAAAAGACCTCGCTTGAGGGGTTGAACATGCAGGTGGAAACCGGCGAGGTGTTCGGTTTTATCGGGCCGAACGGCGCCGGCAAGTCCACGACAATCAAGCTGCTGATGCGGCTGATTTTCCCGACGGCGGGGAGCGCGCGAATCCTCGGCAAGCCGATTAGCGACGTGGAAATGCACCGGGACATCGGCTACCTGCCCGAGCAGCCGTACTTCTACGATTATTTGACCGCAGCGGAAGTGCTGGACTATTTCGCGCGGTTTCACGACTTGACTGCCGCGGACAGGAAAGAGCGCGTGGAACGCATGCTGAAGAAGGTCGGCCTCGAAACCGCGCGGAAGATACAGCTGCGCAAGTACTCAAAGGGGATGCTGCAACGCGTGGGACTGGCGCAAGCGATTCTGCACGATCCGAAAGTGGTGATTCTGGATGAGCCGATGTCGGGGCTGGACCCGGTCGGCAGGCGCGAGGTACGTGACATTATTCTGGAACTGAAGAAGGACGGGAAGACCGTGATGTTCTCCACGCACATCCTTTCCGATGCGGAGATGTTGTGCGATCGCGTGGGCGTGATTGTGGGCGGAAAGCTGCGCGGAGTCGGAGCGCCGGGCACACTCGTGGACATGAAGACCCAGGGGATGGAGATCCTTTTTGAGCTGACGGGGGCGAGCAACGCGCCGCTGTTGGCCAAGACCACCCGCACGGGCGATCGTTACCGGCTGCAAGTGGCGGAGGAAGAGCTTTACGCGGCCATCGAGCAGTTGCGGGCGGCAGGAGCGCGCATCCTTTCCGTATCGCAAGTGAAAGCGACGCTCGAAGAATTCTTCATGAACCTGGTGGCGACGGACCGCGCGCAGGCTTCGGCGGTGGAAGTGAGCGGGAAATGAGGCGTGTCGGCGTAGTGGCATTGAACACGTTTCGGGAAGCAGTGCGCGACCGCGTGCTGTATAACCTTGTTTTTTTCGCGCTATTGATGATGGCAGCTGCCATCGCCGTAGGACAAATCTCGATCGGCATCGAACAGACGGTCATCGTGAGCCTGGGCTTGAGCGCCATTTCGGTGATGGGGCTGTTGATTTCCGTTTTCATCGGCGTGGCACTGGTTTCGAAAGAAATGGATAAGCGCACACTCTACGCACTGTTGGCGAAGCCGGTGCGGCGATGGGAATTCCTGCTGGGAAAATTCGCGGGGCTGGTGCTGACGTTGGCGGTGAACACCGCGGCGATGGCGCTAGGGCTGCTGCTGGTAATGATTTATGTGAAGCATTCGCTGGAAGGCAGCGATGCCGCGGTGCTGGTGGCGGTGTATTTCATCTGGCTGAAGCTGGCACTGATCGTCGCGCTGTCGCTTTTGTTTTCGTGCTTTACGACGCCCCTGCTGGCGATTTTGTTCACCGTGGGGTTGTACATCGTGGGTTTGTACGTGCAGGAACTGCGGAACTTGCCGGTCGAAGTAATGAGCCCGGCAATGGCGGCTTTCACGAGATGGCTTTCCTACCTGCTTCCTAACTTTGAGAATTTCAACGTGATGGCCCTGGCCGCGCACGGGCGAGCGGTTCCCGGCGCACTGATCCTGCAAAACACGCTGTACGCGGTGATTTATTGCGCGATCGTCTTGACGGCGGCGGCAGCGGTGTTCTCGCGAAAGAATTTGAAATGAAATCGCAAAATCCCATCGCGTGGCTGCTGTTGCTGGTCCTGCCGCTGGGATTCGCAGGCATTTGGCGATTGCAACACGACATCGACGCGCAGCGCGCGTCGTTAAGCGAGGAGCGCGACGACGTCCTGCTGCGCTCGGGCAAGCTCATGAAAGTGATGAGCCTGGAATATGCGCCATTGCTGGCGGACATTTATTGGACGCGCGTGGTGCAATATTACGGAAACAAACATGTGCGAGGGCAAGCGAATCTCGAGTTGCTCTGGCCGCTGTTGGACATCACCACGACGCTCGATCCGAATCTACTGATCTCCTACCGGTTTGGCGCCATGTTCCTGAGCCAAGCCCCACCGACCGGTGCTGGAAGGCCGGACCTCGCGGTGAATCTCATCGAGCGCGGCATCCAGACGAATCCGGATTATTGGCGCCTCTACGAAGATTTGGGATTCATCTATTATTTTGACTTGAAGGATTACAAGAAGGCTTCGGATGCCTTTCTGGAAGGAAGCAAGAAACCGAACGCGCAACTGTGGATGAAAGTAATGGCCGCTAAAGTTGCGGCGGAGGGGGAGTCCCTGGAGACTTCGGTTTTCTTGTGGAAGGACATCTACAATACGACGAGCGACGCCTCGGTAAAGAAAAATGCGCTGATGCATTTGCAATTGTTAAAAGTGAAAGAAGACTGCCGGCAGCTTGATTTGCTGGCCGATGAATATGCCAAGCGTTTTGGCAAGCGCCCTGCGCGCATGAGCGACTTGGTGCAGGCGGGTTTGCTCCAGGGAATTCCGGGTGATCCCCTGGGGTTCCCGTATATTTTTGGCGAGGACGAAAAAGCGGAACTCAATCTCGATAGTCCGCTGCTGGAACAACAGCTTTTGCTGGAGCGGTTCAAGTAAGGAAAGCCTGCGGATGGAGGAAAAGCGGCAGAGAGCTGCCGTACTCCAAATAGTTGACAGGATCGATTATTCGGAAGTGCAGAGCAGGGTCATTTGCGGGTCAACCACAATTTTGCGCGGGGGATTTTGAGTTTCGAAGTGAAATGATGTCTCCGGCCCGGCGGCAATAACCGTGCCGAGTAGCGAGCCGTGTCCGGCGCCACCGGAATAGAGCGGAACCCTGGCGATGAACGAATGTGGAACTCCCGTCTGGCGGAGCTTGCCGCGAATCTGATAACCCTTTTCCGTATGGTGGACCGTGAATTCCACGCGGTAATGCGGGATGCCCGTCCCGCGCACCCACTCTTCGAAAAACCATTCCATCGAGCGGCCGCCTTCGAGATCCATGCCCGGAGTCATGACGGCTTCGACTTCGTGCCGCAAGTCGTCGGTGGAGAGGGCGCGGTAAGCGTACTTGGTCACCAGCGTTTGCAACAGCGCGGTGAACCTCGCATCGGGGTTGCGGGCGTTAGGCTGGCGCAACATTTCCCGAAGCATGTGAATGATCCACGTGCCCTTGCTGTAGACGATTTCTTCGTAGCCCGAGGGGGACTTCGATGAATTGAGGCGCGAGCCGAGAGTGAGCGCGCCGATATCTCCCGCGTCTTCGGTGGCGCCTGGCAATTTCTCGGCGAGTTGCTGGCGATAGCGCGTGAGCCAGACGTGCAAAGTGTGGTCGGGGTTCTTCTTGGTGTCGGCGAAAAGCACGGCGAGATAATTGGCGATGGCTTCGTCAATCCATTGGTCGCGGTAGCTGGACCACGCCACCACGTTGCCCCACCATTGATGCGCGACTTCGTGGTAAGGAACCAGCTCGGTAAAGTGTTCCTGGCTGACGATGCTGAGCCCCGCGCGCTCCTGCGCTTCCGGACGCAAAAAGGAATAAGTGGAAACGTAGAGCAGGCCGGGCCAGCCCTGGCCAAAAGTTCCAGGAATCTGTGACACGCTCAGGTTGTGAAAAGGGAAGGGGCCGCTGTACGTTTCGTAAAAATGGATGGAGGAATCGATCTCTTTTCCAAGTTGCTTGAGCGCATCGGCCGGGCTGGGAGAGGAAAGAGGCGGAGGAATCGCGCGGCCCGCCGTGGCGGATCCGAATCGCGCGGGGGCACCGAAGAGGGCACCGACGTCTTGAGTGGCCATCCGTCTCTGGAGATTTTCCTCCAGCTCTCGATTGGCGTAGACATCAATAGAACGAGCTCCGGAAGCGACCGTGACCGAGGCATATTCCCCGAGGTTGAAGCCCGCGACGGAGATCGGTTTCTCGGACTTCCAATGGCCGGCGCGGAAATCACCCTCCTCATGCTCTTCGAGCTTGGAGCCGGTGGCGACCAAGCGCAGCTTGCGCGGCCACCGCAGGAGAAAGTCATACGAAGAAAATTCCGTGTTATCCCCAAGGTGGGGGTACCAGCTTTCCCTGGCGCCGACAAAGAGCACACTGTTGCCGGCGTCTTGGATCACGTTGCCGCGGTAGTGAAAATGAAGCGTGAACTCCTGTTTTTGCGCCGGCGATTGCGGAAGCACGACATCCAAATAGTCGTTGCCGTGCGCGCTGCGCTCCTGAAGGGTCATGCCTTCATTCTGGAAAAAGGCCAGAGGCTCACCCTGCTCGCCGGTGACGCTGTCAATGCTCAGCGCCCGGGAAAGCTGGAAAGCGAGGATGCGCTCGGAGCCCGTTTCCGCCCGCAAGAGCACCGTGGCAGTGGCGTCCATAGAGTTGTTGGGGGAGATTGTAGTTTCGATGGAATAGTGCAGCCCGCGAAAAGCGACGGGAAGAACGGGAGAGTCCGGCAGGCGATGCGAGGTCCAGACATCGTAGAGAGATTTGCCGCCTGCTTTGTGGAGCTGGCCAAGGACGAATGGCTCGTCCCGTTGGGGGTCGAGCACCACGTCGAAAGCGCCTGTGGCTGTGCCCTCAAGCCCGGCATAAAAACAGGGTTTCGGATGGGACGACAGCCGGTCAAAAAGAATGCGAAGGGTATAGCTGGGATTCAGTTCAGCAACGGCGGAATCCCACTGTGCTCCAATGGAGGCATCTGTCTGAGCGGCAAGATGCGCGGCGCGGAATTGGCCAAGAAGTTCGTCCGCGGTATTGTCCGTAAAGCGCAGATATCCCCTGATGAATTCTTGATCGAGGACCGGAGCGCCAAGAAAACGCCCCATCTGCTGTTTTTCGACGGGATCTCGCGGAGCCGCCAGAATGTGGCCGCGGCCGTAGAAGACGGCGCCGGTAATTTGCCCGTCGAGAGGGGTGAAAAAGGCGAGTGTGCCTTCTTCAAAGGAGAGCACGGCATCCCCGCGCCGCAACTGGATGCGATGGGCGGGAGAAATGCGATAAACGTTGGCGGGATCGACGCGCAGCACCTTGAGGGCATCGTACAATTCATGCGGCGTTCTTTCCGCGGCTGGAAAGACCGCGGGCGCCAGCAGACACCACAACGCGAAAGAAATTGCCCACACCCTCATACAAGAAGTGTAGTCACTTTCGGCATGGGGGAACAAGGAGGCGAGCATACATTTGGCGCCGCGGATTAAAATGACAAGATACCGCAAATGAGTTCAGCTGGCCGAATTCGCGCCGTGTTGCTGTGTGCCGCGCTCTTTTGCATGAGCGGCGGGGCAGCGGCGGATACGATTGTCCTGAAAAACGGCCGGCGCATCAGCGCGCTCAGCGCTGTCGAAGAAGGTGACAAGGTAAAGTATCTGACCTCCGCGGGCGAATTGAGCCTGCCAAAGTCCATCGTTGATCATATTGAAAAGGGTGGCGGGGTGCCGATGGCTGGCGGGCCGGGCGCAGATGCCGCGAACCTGGCGATTGCACCGCCGGCGGCACAACCAATCAGCGGTGGAGATAGTGACGCGATCGAGCGCGCTGTGGTTCATGACGGAGCGATAGACCGCCCGTATATCGCCAAGCTCGAAAGCGACGCGCGCGGGGGATCGAAGCAAGCCAACTTCAATGCCGCGATGGGTCATCACGCGGCGGCAACGTTTGAAATTTCTCATGGCGACATGGAGCACGCCCTGGCCGATGAGCGCACCGCGCTGATCTACGATCCGGACGAGCCGGCGCTGCTGATGAACGTGGCCTACACGCATCTGCGGCGCAGCGAATACAAACAGTCCCTGGAATACCTGGAACGCGCGCGGCGGGCGGCTCCCGACAATCCGGATGTGCCGAAACTGGCGGGTTGGGCTTACTACGGGTTGAACAAGCTAGACCAGGCTGTCGCGGAATGGAAGAAGGCGCTAGCCTTGCGGCCGGATGCGGAAGTGCGAGCGGCACTGGAGAAGGCGCAGCGCGACAAGAAGGAAGAAGAAAACTACAAGGAAAACGAGAGCAGCCATTTTACGTTGCGCTACAGCGGAGCGGCGGCGCCGGCGCTGGCGCGCGATGTCTTGCGCACGCTCGAAATGCATTTCTCCGCGATCGAATCGGAACTGAATTATTCGCCGCCGGATTCCATTGGCGTGATTTTGTACACCCAGGAAGCGTTTGCGGACATTACCAAGGCTCCCGGATGGGCGGGCGCGCTGAATGATGGGCGCATTCGCGTGCCGGTGCAGGGACTAACCGGAGTAGACCAGGAATTGTCGCGCATACTGAAGCATGAACTGACGCACAGTTTTATTCAGCAAAAGACACACGGACGTGCGCCCACGTGGATTCAAGAGGGATTGGCGCAGTGGATGGAAGGGCAGCGCAGCGGCGAAAACGCGGTGGTACTGGCACAAATTTACAGCAACGGACGCGCCGCGTCGCTTGGCCGGTTGGAAGGCTCATGGATGGCGATGAGTGGAGACGGGGCGCGCTACGCCTATGCGTGGGCGCTGGCGAACATCGAATACATCGTGCAGTCCAATGGGATGCGCGATATCGAGCGGATTCTCGATCGTATCGGGGCGGGGATGCCTGCGGAAACGGCTCTGAAGGAAGTGTTGCACAGCGATTACAATGACGTGACCCAATCCACGGCTGAGTATCTGCGAAAAACCTACGGGCATTGATATAGATCGTGCGAGGGATTGATTCTGCATCCTCAAGTATTCCTGGCAGCCATCCAAAAACTCAAACTGCTAGTTCGTGGCAAGAAGAGCCGCCAGGAGAGCTGCGCGAACGGGCATAGTGTTAATGATGACGTGCTCGCGCGTGGAATGGGCGCCATCGCCGACGGCGCCGAGGCCATCGAGCGTGGGGATGCCGAGCGCGGCGGTGAAATTTCCGTCGGAGCCACCGCCCACGGTGCATTCGCCCAGGGTGAGATTCATTTCACTTGCCAGCAATCGGGCGCGTTCGAATAGCGCTGCGCTCATTCTGCTTTCAAGCGGAGGGCGGTTGAAGCCGCCGGTGATTTCCAGACGAGCGCCGGCTTGAAGCGGGCGCAGGTCGTGCAAGCGGTCTTCCAGGCTGCGCATGTCAGAAACGCGCAGCGCGCGCAGATCGAGAATGGCGCGAGCGCGTTCCGGAATGACGTTGGTGCGCGTGCCGCCTTCGATGATGTCGGCGTTGACGCTGACGCCGCGGCGAAGATCGCTCCATTTTTCGATGCGCGTGAGCTGCCGCGCCAGTTCGTGGATGGCGTTGATGCCTTCCTGTGGCGCCAGGCCCGCGTGCGAAGCGCGGCCGTGCACGATCAATTCAGCTTCGCCGACGCCCTTGCGGGCGGTCTTCAGCAGGCCTTGCGGACCGAAAGAAGGCTCGAGGACAAAGACGGCATCGCTACGGCGTGCTTCTGGCTCAAAGAATTCGCGGGATGCTTCGCTTCCGATCTCCTCGTCGGAAGTCCAAAGAAAGACGAGGCGCTTGCGAAGTTGCATTTCAGTTTGCTGAAGCGCTTGTAGCGCGAAAAGCGCTTGAACGATTCCGGCCTTCATGTCGAAAGTTCCCGGACCGTACGCTTTGCCGCCCTTCACGCGAAAAGGCATCCGGCCGAGAGTCCCGCTGGAGTAAACCGTATCGTAGTGGCCCAGAACAAGAAGCTGGCCTGAGGCGCGAGAATTACTCGGCGCGTGCGTGATGCGCAGAAGGTCGCCGCGATGCCTCTGCCGGATTCGTTCCACGCGTACGCCGTGCTTGTTCCATTCCGTGGCGACGACACCGCAGCAACGATCAGCCGCCGCTTTTTCCAAGCTAGGCGATTCCGTTGTCACCAACCGCCGCAGCGTCGCGAGCATCTGCGGCAGCCGCGGTTTCAGCAGGCGCAAGAGTTCTTCTGGCAACTTTTTGTCGGACATGGCGCGGACATGCTATCAACGCCACGCGATCAGAGCAATCGGACAAAATTCATCACCGTGATGGCAACAATCTACGCTCTGACCCCTCCTCCTCGCCCTGGCCAAGCAGTCGCAGTAACTGAGCAGGAGCGCGTATCGCAGAGGGCCGGGGTTCGCATATAATCAAAGGTTTGCGGGGGAAGGACCAGGCGCCGCTGAGGTGGTCCGCGGCGACGGAGAGAGCGAATGATACTGGACGTGGTGGAAATTCAGAAGCTGCTGCCGCATCGCTATCCATTTTTGATGGTGGACGCGATTATCGAGGTGGAACGCCTCAAACTCATCGTCGGCATCAAGAACGTCACGATGAACGAATATTATTTTCAGGGGCATTTCCCGGGAAAGCCGATCATGCCAGGCGTCCTGATTCTTGAGGCGGTGGCGCAGACAGGAGGGCTTCTGCTGCTGCTGGATATTCCTGACCGCGACAAAAAGCTGCTCTATTTTGTGGCCGTGGATGGCGCACGGTTCCGGCGTCCCGTGGTGCCTGGCGATCAACTGCGCATCGAAGTCAACGTGCTCAACTGGCGCGGCGACTTCTGCAAATTGGAAGGCAGGGCAACGGTGAACGGGGAATTGGCCGCGGAAGGCACGGTGATGTGCAAGATGATCGATCGGGAACCCCCTGCCAAGGCTGAAGAACCCGCGAAATGACGATGCGCGAAATTCATCCGCAGGCCATTGTTGCGGCGAGCGCAAGACTTGGCGAGGGCGTCAAGGTGGGCGCCTATGCGGTGGTCGGCGAAGACGTGGAATTGGGCGATGGGTGCGAGTTGCACGCGCATGCGGCAGTTGGCGGGCCATCGAAGTTTGGCAAGAACAACGTTTTTTATGCGTTCAGCGCGATCGGCGGAGATCCGCAGGATTATACGTTTCGCGGCGAGCGCACCGAACTGGTTGCCGGCGACAACAATATTTTCCGCGAATACGTGACGGTAAGCCGGGGCACGCAAAAAGGCGGCGCCAAGACGACACTAGGCGAAGGAAACTTCTTTTTGGCGTACTCGCACGTGGGTCACGACTGCGTGATCGGCAGCAACACGCTCTTCGTCAACGGCGCGACTCTCGCCGGGCACGTCACGGTGGAAGATTTCGTGACCATTGGCGCGTTTTGCCCGGTGCACCAGTTTTGCCGCATCGGCCGCTACGCCTACATCGGGGCTTCGACGGTGATTACGCAGGACGTGCCGCCGTTTTCGAAAATCGTCACTGAACGCGAGACGAAAAGTTTCGGCATCAATACGATAGGCCTGGAGCGCAAAGGCTTTTCGTCCGAGCGGTTGCAGGCATTGAAGCGCGCTTTTCGATTGCTGCTGCGCGCAAAGTTGAATACCTCGCAAGCAGTTGCCGAAATGCGAAAAACCCTCGGCGATTTCGCCGACGTGCAGGAATTGATCAAATTCATCGAGAACGCCGAGCGCGGCATCGTGAAGTAGCTCCTGACTTGCTGATTTCATGCGCGACGCCAACACCAATTCGACAGGCTGGGGACTGATCGCCGGAAACGGGCGTTTTCCATTTCTGGTACTGGAAGGCGCGCGCAGCCAGGGAATCGACATGGCGGTGATCGCGCTCAAGGAAGAAGCGTCGCCGGAACTGGAAAGAATCTCGAAGCGGGTGCATTGGGTGAGCCTCGGCGAATTGAGCAAGACCATTGACTTGATGCATCAGGAAGGCGTGAAGCAGGCAGTGATGGCCGGGCAAGTGAAACACAACAAGATTTTCAGCGCCATCCGGCCGGACTGGAAGCTCGCAAAACTGCTTTTCTCATTGCCGCGGAAAAACACAGATTCACTGATTGGGGCCGTCGCGCGAGTGTTGGAAGAAGAAGGAATTCGTTTGGTGGATTCCACAATATTCCTCAAGCCGCTAGTACCAGATCCCGGCGTGCTAACGAAGCGCGCTCCGAGTGAACACGAGGCGGAAGACATGGAGTACGGCCTCGGCGTCGGGAGACGGATCGCCAGCATGGACGTCGGACAAACCGTGATCATTGCGGATCGCGCCTGCGTCGCCGTTGAAGCCATGGAAGGCACCGACGAAACCATCGCGCGCGCCGCTCGCATTACGGGAGGCAAGCCGCTGGTTGTCGTGAAAGTCAGCAAACCGGGCCAGGACATGCGCTTTGATGTACCCGTGGTCGGTTTGCCCACCATCGAACAGATGCGGGGTGCAGGTGCGACGGCGCTAGCGGTGGACGCTGGGCGCACGCTTCTTTTCGACAGGGCAAAATTGATCGAATTGGCGGATGCGGCAGGAATCGCCATTCGGGCTTTTCCGCCGCTCGCCGCGCCGGAACCAAATGCTGCTTCGAAGGGAATGAATAAAGAATGAGCGCGGTGGCGGGAGATTCGAAGAGGATTCGCGTCGCCGTCGTGGGTACCGGCGAATTCGGGCGAAACCACGCGCGAGTCTACAGGGAACTCGAAGGTGTGGAACTCGTCGGTGTCTATGACAAAAGCGCCGAACGTGCCGGGGCTGTAGCGCAAGAATTTCAGACGACATCGTTCCATAGTTTGGAGGAGTTGCGCGGGAGAGTGGATGCCGCAAGCGTGGCTGTCCCGACAGTCTCCCACGCAGCCGTTGGCTGCCGCCTTATGGAAATGGGCCTTGACGTTCTTGTCGAGAAGCCTATGGCTGTGGATCTCACGGAAGCCGATACGCTGCTTCACGCCGCTAAGAAAAACGGACGGATCTTGCAGGTTGGCCACGTCGAGCGCTTCAATCCCGCCGTGATTGCGGTTGAGCCGATCCTGAACCGGCCGTTGTTTTTTGAGGTGCACCGGCTGGGCGTTTTTACGCCGCGCAGCCTCGACGTGGACGTAATCTATGATCTGATGATTCACGACTTGGACATTTTGCTGGCGTTGGTCAACGAACCGGTGGTGGAAGTCAAAGCCGTCGGGATTCCGGTGTTGACGGAAAAAGTGGACATCGCGCATGCGCGCCTCGAATTTGCGGGAGGAGCCGTGGCCAATATCACCGCCAGCCGGGTTTCCACCGAACGCGTGCGCAAGATGCGCTTCTTCCAGCAACACGAGTACATTTCGCTGGACTATGCTCGGCGCGACGCGTTGCGCATCGGCGTGAAGAAGCCGGGCCCGCAGCCCGAATTTGGATTTGAAAAGCTTAATGCGCCCGCGGTCGAGCCGTTGCACTCGGAACTGCAAGCGTTTGTTGATGCCGTTCGCACGCGGAAAGAGCCGCGAACCAACGGGGCAGCGGGGCGTGCAGCACTCGAATTGGCCAGCCGTGTAATGGCAAGCATCCAAGAACATACCGCGCGCGTCCAAATAGGCACGTTCGCCACACAAGACAAAACAAGATGATTTCACGGATTCTGGTTCCGATCGATGCTCGTCCCACCACGGCGTTGGATGTACCGACGCAGCGCCGCCGCCCTACCACGATGGACGAGCGCACCCTGGTGCCGGCCATGCTGCCCATCGTGCAGTTGGACGGGCACTCGACCATCCCCACGAATCTGCCGCTGGAGTCCATCGCCACGCGTGTGGTCGTGCCCCGTGATGTAAATCGCGAAGCTTACAACGTCACGGAGGACCATTCGACGCCGGTGCAACCGACGGACATGGACGAGCGCATCGTACTGCCTGCTGGCTCTGTAGCGCTGGAGATGAGTACCTACCCTTTGCATGTTCCGGAAGATCTGGTCGACCCGGACATTTTCAGCACCGGGGAAGTGCAGCTGATCGTTCCTGAGCAAGCCGTCAAGCGGACCAAGTGGCAAGTCGTAACGCGGCTTTCGTCCATCGGGTTTCACATCATTTTCTTTGTATTTCTGTTTTTCCAAGCGAAACTATTCCCGGCGCATGAGCCGACTCAAGCCGAGATGGATCTCGCGCGGAGGCAAATGGTCACGCTGCTCCGCCGGGGACTTTGGAAGCGCTCAAGCCTTCGCCTCGTCCCGCTGCACCGCCGCCGCGCGTCCATGTCGATCCTCGTGTGTTGCGGGAGGTTGCGCCTCCCGTAATTCCAAACCCGATCCCAGCTCCGCAGCCGGAACGTCCGGTGAAAGAATTGCCGAGTGCGCCAGTTCCGAAGCAAAGCGTCGTTCCTCCCGACACGCAGCAGCCCCTCAAGCTGGACGCGCCAAAGCCTGCGCTAAGACTGGAAGCGCCGGACACTCCGCAACCCAACGCCAAATTGCAACTTCCGAGCGATCATTCACCCGGCCAGAACCTTCAAGACATCTTGAAAGGAACGCGGCCTTCCGGCCCCCGGCCGATCGGCGGCGGCGGCCAGCTCCCCAGTGGCGGTGGAAGAGGTGGTGGCGGTAGCGGCACCGCTTACGGCGGCATTGAGATGCTCACCCCGACCGAAGGTGTGGACTTTCAGAGCTATCTCCAGCGGGTGTACGTGACGGTGAAACGGAATTGGTTTTCGGTGATGCCTGGGTCGGTCGAACTGGGAGAGAAGGGCATCGTCTATCTCACTTTTCGGATCAATCGTGACGGCAGTGTGCCGTCCGACGAACCCATCATCGAGCGCAATTCCGGGAAAGAACCGCTGGATCGCGCCGCATTTTCGTCCGTGCGCGCGTCAAATCCTTTTGAGCCATTGCCTTCCCAATTCAAAGGTCCTTACATCGAATTGCGTTACCGGTACTATTACAACATTATGCCGAACGACTCCAATTAGCATAATGAAACTCACGCGCCAACAGGTGTTGGGCAGTCTTCTCCTGGCGATCTTCGTGTTTATCTTCATACTTGTTCGCGCGCGGCATCTCTTTTTTCGATGAGAGAAAACAAAGCGCTCTTGCCGCTGGTTGCCATCGTTGGTCCGACGGCCTCAGGAAAGTCGGCGCTCGGTGTGCACATCGCCGAACGGTTTGGCGGAGAAGTGGTGGCCTGCGATTCGACGCAGCTCTATCGCGGCTTCGATATCGGAACTGCCAAGCCCGGCCTCAGTGAACGCAAGGGCATTCCGCATCATCTGATTGACGTTCTTGCGCCGACGATGGCGGCAACCGCGGGAGGCTACCGCGAATTGGCGTTGCAAACTCTGGAAGACTTGCGGCGGCGCGAACGCCTTCCGGTATTCACGGTTGGGACAGGATTGTATCTGCGCGCACTGCTCGAAGGTCTCGCGGACGTGCCGCAGCGCTCGGAAAAATTGCGCGAGCGGCTTCGCGCAAGCATCGAAGAACATCCCCCCGGCCATCTGCATCACGTCTTGAAGCGGCTGGACCCGGAAGCCGCCGGCAAAATCGCGCCTGCCGATGAGCAGAAGCTTATACGCGCCGTTGAAGTGTGCATTCTGGCGCGCAAGCCGATCTCGGAAGTGCACCGCACGGGCCGCGTCCCGCTGGAAGGCTGGCGTGTTCTAAAAATCGGGCTGATGCCGCCGCGCGAAAAGCTCCATGAGCGCATCCACGCCAGAACGGACGCGATGCTCGAGCGGGGATGGATGCGCGAGGTTCAAGCGCTGCTGGAGAGCGGCCTGGCTGAGGATGCAAAGCCGTTTGATTTTATCGGCTATCGCGAAATGCGCGCCGTGCTGCGCAAAGAAATTACATTGGAAGTGGCGCGAACAGCGATTCAGCAGGCCACGCGGCGCTATGCCAAACGCCAGCTCACATGGTTTCGCAAAGAACCGGGCGTGCAATGGTTCTCCGGCTTCGGCGATGATCCCGTCGTACAAGCCGGCGTGATTGACTGGCTTCAGTCACAACACTTGGAGCATCCTGAGCTGTTTGGGTAAGCAGGCCAGCCTGGCCCCGCGACATACCCACGCAGTTTCGCGGTGCTATTTTGGCGGAGCTTCTGTTTTGTCCTTGCTTTGAATCGAGACCAACTCCACTTCAAAAATGAGCGTCGCCCCGGGGCCGATGCCTGAGCGCGGGTCCGCGCCGCGATCGCCATAGCCCAGGTCCGAGGGAATAAAGAGTTGCCACTTCGATCCCACCGGCATGAGTTGGAGAGCTTCGGTCCAGCCCTTAATGACTCCCGTCACCGGAAATGTCTCTGGATGGCCGCGCTTGTAGGAACTATCGAACTCCGTGCCGTTAAGAAGAGTGCCACGATAGTTGCAGGTGACTGAATCAGCCGCGGTGGGCTTTGGTCCTGTGCCCTCTGTCAGAATCTTGTATTGCAGGCCGCTGGGCAGCGTCACAACGCCATCTTTCGTCTTGTTTGCGGCCAGATATTCTTCCCCTACTTTCTTGCTAGCCCCCGCAGCCAGTTTCTGTTGTTCTTCTTGTTTCTTGCGCGCTTCCAGCGAGAGTTGCGTCAAGATCGCGCGTTCCTCTTCCTCCGTCAATAGCATCTTGCCGCCTGCCAGAGCATCCTTCATCCCTCTAAGTAGTATTGCCTGGTCCACTTCCAAGGGCTGCTGTTTCAGCTTCGCAGCCACGCCCTTGCCGATATTCATTCCCACCGCGTAGCTGGTTTTGTCCTTTTGCGTCTTGAGCGTAAAGGGAACCGCGGTCCGCGGCTTGGTCGCTGTTCCTGTTTTCGCCGCAGGCGGCTTTTGGGCGCCGGCCGCGGGGGCCGGTGTGGCGTTTGCCGCTGGAGCTTGTTGAGAATTTGACGCAGGTGTCTGCTGGGCTTGGGCCGTTCCGATCAGCATCATTCCTGGGGCCAAGAAATTTATCGCAATAATTGTAAGTTTTTGCATAATCCATTTTCACACGGGTCCACTGGCTTCGCCAAGCGCCGCCAGTCCGCGTGTGCCCGAAGTGAATGGGGTTGAGTCGCGAGGCTGCGTCGAGAGGCGTATAATCACCTCCAGAGGGTGAGCCTGCTCGGAAATGCGCACGTTCCGCACGAAGAATCCCGGCCGATCTCAGTGACCAAGACACAACATAAAGTCTCGAACGCAGAACGCGCCTTGCTCGTGGGTGTTGGATGGAAGCGCGCGCCTCGTTTCCCCGGCATGCCCGCCGGAGAGCAAGGCCGCGAATCGCTTTCAGAGTTGGTTGAACTCGCCTGCAGCGCCGGGGCGGAAATCGCGGGGACCGTTTTCCAAATGCGCGATTCCGCTGATCCGGCGACGCTGGTGGGCCGCGGCAAGCTGGATGAAATTCGTGCCGAAGCCACGGCACACCAGGCGCCGTTGATAATCTTTGACAGTAATCTCTCTCCGGTACAACAGCGGAACATCGAAGAAGCCACCGAACGCCGCGTGATCGATCGCACGCAATTGATTCTCGATATCTTCGCGCGCCATGCCCGCAGCCGCGAAGGCCAGCTACAAGTGGAATTGGCGCAATTGAACTACATGCTGCCTCGCCTAACCGGTAAGGGTACGGCGATGTCGCGCCTGGGCGGCAAAAGTGGTGGTGGTGGTTCCGGTGGAGCGGGCGGCGGAGCGGGAAGAATCGGCGTGCGTGGTCCGGGTGAAAAGAAACTGGAAACCGACCGGCGGAGGATTCGCGACCGCGTGGGCAAAATTCAGGCCAGCATCGATGAAGTCCGCAAACAGCGGGCGCTCCGGCGCGAAGCGCGCAATGCCGTTCCCCTCGGAACCATCGCGCTTGTCGGGTATACCAACGCAGGCAAATCCACATTGTTCAATGCGCTGAGCCGCGCCGAAGTCCTGGTTTCCTCCAGGATGTTCGCCACCCTCGATCCCACCATTCGCGCGCTGCGCCTTCCTTCGAACCGCCGCGTCCTGGTTTCCGATACCGTCGGGTTTATCCGCGATCTTCCCAAGGGCTTGCTAACGGCTTTTCGCGCCACTCTTGAAGAGGTGCAGGAAGCCGCGTTGATTCTCCACGTGAGCGATGTCTCCAATCCGCACCACGATGAACTTGATGAGGAAGTCGACAAAATTTTGCGGGAACTCGGCGTGGACGGCCGTCCCAGGCTGCGCGTACTGAACAAGATGGACCGGCTTTCGCCGGAAGAACGAAGCGCCATCACTAGTGGTTCGGCAAGAAGTTCCGGCGCGTGCGGCTCGCCGGTGCTGGTCTCCGCTCTCACGGGCGAAGGGATCGAGGAATTGCTGCGGCGCATGGACGCCGAGATGCCCACCGATCCCGTGGTATCGCTTTCGATTCGCTTGCCGCTGGCGGAAGGGCGCACGCTGGCGATGATTCATGCTTTGGGACGAGTCATTCACTCGGAAATCGAGGATTCCCACATGCGGCTCGATGCGGAAGTGCCCGCCTCCATTGCCAAGCGCCTGCGGCTCAACGAGTATGCGGTGGAGGAAACCTTTCCGCGCGTAGTCTCGTAATATAGAATAACGGGCGGCGCGGAGATGTCCTGCTCGCAGCGACAGTTCCGTTGCCGGCAAAAAGCGAGGTTGTCATGGCTGCTTTCTTCTTATGGATCATTCTATTCTTCTTGTGCTGGCCCATCGCAATACTTGCTCTGGTGCTGTACCCCATCGTGTGGTTGCTGACGCTGCCTTTTCGCCTTGTCGGAATCGCCGTCAATGGAGTTTTCGGGCTCCTCAGCGCCATGTTTATGCTTCCTATTCGGTTACTGCGAGGCCCGCGAGCCATCTGAGCGGCGCCCTTCGATATAGGTGCGGTTACCGTGAAGTAAATTCGCGCAAAACCTCTGTTTTTACGGACTTGCGGCTCTTCCTGGGCGGTTTTGCATCCAGATTTTGTCTCCCACTTTCTGTGGAAAACGTTGTGGAAAGTGTAGCCGGCCCGCAAAAGGCGGCGAATGAGTTTCGCCGGGCGGGCTACGCGGCTTGAGATTTATATCCCCGTAAGACGTTGAAAATAAATGTGTTGTTTCTGTTCCAATGATGGCAAAGCCCTTTTGCCGGCGCGCCGCCGCGCAAAACACCACTTCCTACATTTGCACAGGTTTGCAGCATACGCGTAACGGAATAGTACCGGTTTCCGCGCTTTTACTTTTGGGGTAGAGGTTGTTAGGAAGTAACTACTCAAAGGAAAAAAAGCTAATGAATTCATGCTCCTGGGAGCGCTCCCGGAAGTGCTTCCGACGTGTTGACGCATCCTTACACCAAGTCTATAGTGAAACTGCGGTGGCTGAAACCCGGTACGGCACCCCGCCGTCAAGTACCCATGAATCTTCCTAACTCACTGACGCTGTTGCGGATCTTTTTCGTTCCCGTCCTCATCGTGATCCTCCTCACGCGCAGCCCCAATTTCGAGTTCTGGGGATTTTCGATGCATTTTGAGGTCTGGGGCGTATTGATCCTGCTGCTCGCGGCCGCCACCGATTGGGCGGACGGATATCTGGCTCGGCGGCGCCTGCAGGTGACCACCCTCGGAATTCTTCTCGATCCCATTGCCGACAAACTCTTGATTTCCGCAGCGTTCATATCGCTGGTAGACATGCACCTGGTGAAGGCCTGGATGGTGGTGATCATTGTCGGGCGTGAATTCACGGTACTCGGCTTGCGGAACATTGCCTCCGCTGAAGGATTCACGATTGAAGCATCCACTCTGGGAAAGACCAAGATGGTCCTGCAAGTGTGCGCCGTAGCCGTGCTGATCGCCGGCGCGGGTCATCGTACCGGCCTCCCTTGGCTGTACTGGCTGGCGCAATTGCTGCTCTGGCTCGTGGTCATCAGCGCGCTGGTCTCCGCCGCCCAGTACTTCCGGCGTTTCTGGAGCCACGTGGATGACAGCATCAAGAAGCGCCGCCGGCTTCGCATGCTCGAAGCCCGCAAGAAGCCCGAGGATGCCGTCCCTCTCTGAAGCAGACCGGCGCGCCGCTTTGCAACTTGCCAGGACCGCTGTGATTGATGCCGTCACCCACCGCCAGCCTATCGACAGCTTTCCCAGCCAAGGAGTTTTCGCGGAGCGCCGCGGAGTCTTTGTGACGCTTCACATCCACAATCGCCTGCAAGGTTGCATCGGCGTCATCGAAGCGAAAGAACCGCTCGGAGAGGCTCTAGTTCATTGTGCGGCCAGCGCCGCGCTGGAAGATCCGCGTTTTGCCCCGATGAAGACGGAGCAACTCGGCGAACTCAGCATCGAGATATCGTTACTTTCCGCCATGCAACCGATCACCCCGGAATCCATCGAGATTGGGCGTCACGGACTATTCGTTCGCCTCCACGCGCAACGCGGACTTCTTCTCCCGCAGGTGGCGGTCGAACATCGCTTGACGCGCGAACAGTTCCTCGAGGAGACCTGCCGAAAGGCGGGATTGCCGCGTGAGGCCTGGCGTGATCCCGAAGCCCGCCTTTTTGGGTTTACTTGTGAGGTCTTCGCCGAGAGTTCTCATCTCGGCAGCGCTTGATGGCGGCGATGGGCAGCGAAGGTCGAAGTCAATCGGCTATCAAAAAAAAGCCCGCGCGAGAAAATCGCAGCGGGCCCGAACTATTCAGTGGTGCCTTGCGCGGCTATTCGATTTCGACGTAGTCGCCTGCGTACACTTCGATGTTTGTGAATGTAATTATTATCGTCGAAGAATTGCGGCTGACGCTGAGGACAATTCCCTCACCGAGCACTTCGCGCGGCAGGTCATTCCATTCATAGCGCTGTGGGGCACTCCCAAATCCGTACAACTTGTACTGGTAGCCCTTGTCCAGTTCCACGGTCTCGTTATTCGAACCCTGGTAGCGGAAGATTCGGAAGTAATCGCCAACTTTGACTCCCTGGTTGGTCCCCAGGTTTACATAGACCGGGGTCAGCTTGCCGAATATCTGGCTGTAGTCTCTTCCCGCCACCAACATCGCCACCGGCTTGCCGCTTATGGGTGCGAAGTGATCGAACGCAGCGGGATCCTTGAACACCGGTGCTGGACGATCCTGATAAGGCAGCACGATATCCCCGCGCTGCATAAAATCGCAAGAGAAGCTGACGCGCGCCACGGAAACCTTGGGCTGCACGCTGACCACTCTCAACTGTCCCGCGTCCATATACAGCTGGCCCATGGCTTTAAAGAGCTTCGACTGCCACTTGAACCATGGCACGTCCGTAGGATCCTTGTCCGGGCGCACCACCGAAAACCGGTCGCCGACGCGCACACCTTTGTCCAAGCCGCGATTGATGTGCACATAATCGCCGCGCGCAAACGTGATCTTGTAATTGGACTGCTCGGACGAGATGATCCGCATCTCGTCCGGTACTTTTTGGTCCGTAACGAAACCCGCACAGTTCACCGTGCTGTAGTCGACTTGCTGAGGTGCGCCAACCGGGGCTGCGTTTTGTGCCGAGCTTACCGCCGCTCCCAGGAAGACCGATAGAGACAAGACAGCAATTCTAGCGCGCATTCCGTTGCTCCTTCAAAACACGCCCTTCGGGCCGTGCGTGGACTATTCCTAGCGAAAGTATCAGGGCCGGCACCACCCGTCAACCAATTGACCAGGGCTGTTTTACACTTTTGATACGGGTGCGGGCACCGAATACGGCATACTAGGTAGCTGTATTTTCAATGGATTGGCGGCACAAGGCAGTCTATGGGCCCTTTTGGTACTGGGTTACCTCGGATTTGTGCGGTCGCGGCAGCTACCACCGCGGCCGAAATGGCGAAACTGGTTCGCTCCGGCTTGCGGCAAACCAGCACCGTCGAACTGCGCCTGGATTGGCTGAGCAGCGATGCCGAACGTGCTCGATTCCTCCGCTGGCTTGGAAAAAGCCAGTTTAGGAATGCTACATTTCTCGCCACCTGTCGCCGGCGCGAAGGCGGAGGCAAGTTTTCCGGCGGTGTGGACCGCGAACTCTACTGGTTGACCCAGGCTCGCGAAGCCGGTTGCCAATGGTGCGATCTGGAAGTGGAGACCTTGCAAAAACTCCCTGGAAAGTCCGTTCGGGGATACCCCGTGCCTCCGCGTGTCTTGCTTTCCCTCCATGACTTTGAGCGCACCCCAGATTTGCCGCGAAAGATGAATCCTCCGGCAAACGCAGGCGTTGCTGCCGTGAAGATCGCTGCTGAAGCACGCAGCATCCACGACAGCATCCGCCTCCTGCGCCTGGCGCGGAATTCCAAGAACTTTGTCGCCGCCCCCATGGGTGAACTCGGTCTGCCCGCGCGAATCCTTGCATTGCGCGAAGGAAGCGCGCTCGCCTACGCGCCCATTGCCACGGCCACTGCCCCCGGCCAGGTCTCCCTCGACGACATGAAGCATCTTTACCGCGCGCACGAGCTGACGCGACGCACGCGGGTCTACGGAGTCATCGGCGAACCCGTCGGCCATTCCCTCTCACCAGTACTGCACAACACCGGTTTTATCGCGCGCCATGTGGACGCTGTCTATCTTCCATTCCTTGTGCATGACCTTCGCGATTTTCTCGCCGCTGTTCCCGAATTTGGCATCCGCGGATTCAGTGTCACTCATCCGCACAAGCAGACTATTCTCAAGTACCTGAAGGAGTGCGATGCTCTTGCGGTGGAAATCGGCGCCGTAAACACAGTGGTCGTTCGTCGCGACGGTTCTCTCTTTGGTTCCAACACGGACTATCTCGGCGTGCTTCGCGCTCTCGAGAAGAAACTCCGCATCAGGGGCAGCCGCGTCCTGATCTTCGGCGCGGGTGGCGCAGCTCGCGCAGCTACTTTTGCGCTAACGCGCGCTGGCGCAGCCGTCGCCATCTGCGCCCGCCGCGAAAAAGCCGCAAAGGAGCTTGCGCGCGCTTTTGGCGCAGAGGTAGTTCCCCGCGCTGCTTTGCGCACGGAGTCCTTCGACGCCATTCTGAACGCTACCCCAGTCGGCATGCATCCGCACGATGGCGTTTCCCCGCTTGCGCCCAGCGAACTGAATTGCCGGCTCGTGATGGACCTGATCAATCGCCCACACAAAACCCAGCTCTTGAAGATCGCCGCTCGCAAAGGCATCACCACTGTTCCCGGCGTCGAAATGCTTCTCGCCCAAGGCTACGCTCAATGGGAACTCTGGACAGGAAAGCGCGCTCCAGAAGCGCTTATGCGGCGCGCCGTGCTCGCCGCCCTTCGCACTCAAGAGAACTCCCGCCCACACTAGCCGCAAGTGATTTTAGTAATCTCACTTTCCGATTACCCGGCTTGCCAGGCACCTAAAACGTGAGCGGACGCACGTCCTGAAGTCAGGTGTTTATCAGGCGGCAGGAGTCAGACTCTTCGTCGAAAGATAGATCTGCCTCTCGGTGATCGGCTTCAGCAATCGTTGCTGTGGGGCGCGCCTCCGCGGCTGGTTCGGGCGCTGGGGGTTCTGGGGGAACCGGTCTTCTTTCGTTAACGAGGGGCGTGAGCCAGGGACTTTGCAGTGCGGCTAAGGCCAGCTCTTCTTCGAGGCCGTTGTAGAGCGAATCTGCCAACTCCTCTCGTGCTTTGTCCACGTAGCTTTCCCCATGCTGTCTTCGGAGTGACTCAAAGATGGATCGTGCGGCTGTTGCGCCCAGCTTTGCTTCGATGAGTTGTCGGGGTTTGCCGGACTTGTAGGTCCTGAGTGCGTTGCGGAACGCCAGCAGTGAATCGCCATGGCGCTCATCGAGGCCTTCGGACAGTGCCTGCACATACTGCATTTGAAAATCGGATCGGTCTTTGAGGTTCTGCACGAGTTCCGCGAACTGTGCGGTCTGTGCTTCTTTCAGCTTCTTGATATCGGCCGCGTTGGCATCCCAAAGTTTCTGGACTTCCTTGGCTAAAGCCCGCGCGTATTCGTTGCGCATTTGAACAGTGGCTCCCGCCGTAGCGGTCTTCGTCTGTTCGTCGATCATTCTCAGGTTGAACTTGGCGGCCAGGACAAACACGCCTGTCAGGATCACTCCCATGATGACCAGTGTCCATATCTGCGTGTTGAGTACTTTTTGATAGTAAGACTCGTACTGCTGCTGGGTACGCGTGATGTAGTCCCTTTCCATCACCGCGCTGCTCGCGGCTTTTTCCGCGGCATCGGCGCGCTCCTCGAGCTTCTTGAGGCGGTCTTCCTGCGTGGGGTGCGAGGCTTTTTGTGCCTGCTGGGATCGCAGAGATGGACTGAAAAAAGCGAGAATAGCAGCCAGAAACAGGATGCGTTTGCGCATGGTAGTAGTCACGGGTCCGACTCCTGGCTGGTTCTCCCAATCTAGTTGCTGGCGTGTATGGTGTCACTGTTGGGACCCGGGAGTGGTGTCCGAAGGGATACCGGCCGGAAGGGCAAGGCATTTCGACTGGCGATGCCGTCGAGTTTTCAACTCCTGAATAACGCTGCCGGACATCTCGGGATTTATGCGTCACCGCTCATTTTAACGTTAGACTGTCTGGCGGATGGACCAACACGCAGACCGGCAGACCCAATACATGATCGCTATCGAGCCAATCACCCCGCTGAACACCTTCCTCTTCAAAGCGGTTCGCCTTCGCGCTCTGCAAGATGCCCCGCACGCATTCAGCTCGACCTATGCAAAGGAGATTCAGCTCACTGACTCTGATTGGATTAAGCGTGTAGAGCGGTGGAATGGCGAAAGCGGGGCTGGGTTCCTCGCTATGGACGAGGATACGGCGTGCGGCATCGCCGGCTCATTTCTCGACGAAAATGATGCAACGCGTGCCCAACTCATTTCCATGTGGACGGCTCCAACGCATCGCCAGCGTGGTGTCGGCCGTCTATTGGTGAATGGCATTCTCAACTGGGCGCGAGGCCGCAACGCCCGTGTTTTGCAACTGATGGTCACCAGCAACAACGAACCCGCGATTCAGTTCTACCAACGGCTTGGGTTCGCTGCAACGGGACGAACCGAGCCTTATCCAAATGATCCTGCTGTGATCGAATATGAGATGTCGCGGCCGATTCCCTGAAGTGGCCTTGCTAGCCCCTTGAAATCCCTTAGTTAATTTGCTACTATACTTACCAGGTAGAACTGCGAGTTTTTTGGGAGTGCGGTGGGCTCGCCACCGCTTTTCCGCATCTTCCCATCCCAACCAGTTTTGTGACCTTGGAAATTAATGACCGCAGCATCTAGCCGCGAAGCGGGAGCGTCTCCCCAAACGTCCATTTCAGTGCGGTCAATGCTCTTTCAGGGCAAGGCTAAGTTATTTAGAATCAACACCTGCAAGAACGGCTCAAAAAGACGGCTCTAACTACCTTTAGAATCAACACTTCCAGAAGTGTTGATTCTAAAGCAACTTAAAGTCCCTTTAAAATCAACACTTTTGAAAAAACAGGGAGGGGGTGGGCGGTTATGGTTAACTAGACCGCCTTTGCCGCCGAGTCCCGCTGGCAGGCGCTTTGTAGGGCCCGCCTTCCGAGGAGGGCCGCGCTTCCAGCCGCCAGCCCCGGACGAATAATCCGGGCCGGCCAGAAGTAATGTAATAATAGGTTTCCTTTTCTTTTGACTGTGAACTGTAAACTGTCGATCGAAGATTCCGACTCGGTCGGAACTGTGAACTGATTCCATGATTCAGCCGGACTTCCGCGAATTTCAGCGCCTCGCCAAACAGGGCAATCTCATCCCGGTCTACGACGTTTTTTCCGCGGACCTGCTGACCCCCGTCAGCGCCTACCTGCGCATTGCCCAGGGTGCCCGGTATTCCTTCCTCCTCGAAAGTGTCGAGGGAGGCGAAAAAATCGCGCGCTACACCTTCGCGGGTGCGCATCCCGAGGAAGTTTTCCGCTACGCCAACGGGGCCTGTGTCCTGGAAAGCAGTGACCGCATGGTTTGGGAAGAGCGCGACCCCATCTCCTTCTTGCGCGAACGCATCGAGCGCTTTCGTCCCGTGCGCCTTCCCGGATTGCCGCCGCTGGTCGCCGGCGCCATCGGCTATTTCAGTTATGACATGGTGCGGCTGATTGAGCGCATCCCCAAGCGCCTCCGCGATGAGATTGGCCTGTACGACGCCATGCTCATGTTCTATCACGGCCTCGTGGCCTTCGATCACGTGCAACACCGCTTGTGGATCGTCCGCAATGTTTTCACGGAAGGCCCCGGTTCGCTGAGCGCGAAATACAACGCCGCCGTGCGCCAAATCAAGGAGACCAGGCGGTTGCTCGATGAGCCGGTGGCCGCGGAACGGCCCGCCAAGGCCTTGAAAGCGAGAAAACCCACGCCACTGAAAGTGTCTTCGAATTTTCGCCGGCCTGAATATCAGGCCGCCGTGCGCAAAGCGAAGCAGTACATTCGCGCCGGAGATATTTTCCAGGTCGTCGTAAGCCAGCGATTCTCAGCGCAAACAAAAGCCGCGCCCTTCGAGGTCTACCGCGAGCTGCGCGCTTTGAATCCCTCACCGTATCTTTTCTACTTGCAACTCAACGACGTTGCCGTCGTCGGCAGCTCTCCCGAAATGCTCGTCAAAGTGCAAGGCCGCGATGTTTTCTATCGTCCCATCGCCGGCACGCGCTGGCGCGGCAAGGACGAAGCCGAAGACCAGCGCCTCGAGCAGGAAATGCTCGCCAGTGAAAAAGAGCGCGCCGAACACATCATGCTCGTCGATCTCGGGCGCAACGATCTGGGCCGCGTCTGCGACTACGGCACCGTGAAGCCGGAGAAACTGCTCACCGTCGAGCGCTACTCGCACGTCATGCATCTGGTTTCCAGCTTGCGCGGCCGCTTGCGCGAAGATGTCGATTGCTTCGACGCGCTGATGGCCTGCTTCCCAGCCGGCACGGTCTCCGGCGCGCCTAAAGTCCGCGCCATGGAAATCATCGAAGAACTCGAACGCACCCGCCGCGGCATTTATGCCGGCGGCATTCTCTACCTCGATTTCGCGGGCAACCTCGACTCCTGCATCGCGCTTCGCACCATGGTGATGAAAAACGGCGTCGCTTACGTTCAAGCTGGCGGCGGCATTGTTGCGGATTCAACGCCACAAGGCGAATATGAGGAGAGCGTGAACAAGTCGAAAGCCTTGCTCAGCGCACTGGAAAGAGCGCATCGCGGGAATCGCGCGGGGAAGCCGTCATGATTCTGCTTCTCGACAACTATGATTCCTTCACCTACAACCTTGCGCAGTATCTCGGCGAGTTGGGTTGCACGGTCGAAGTGCATCGGAACGACAAAATTACTGTGGAGGAGATTGCTCGCCGGAAGCCGGAGCGCATTGTCATTTCTCCCGGTCCCTGCACTCCGCAAGAAGCCGGCATTTCCGTGGAGCTAATCGAGCGCCTCGCTGGAAAATTTCCAATCCTCGGTGTCTGCTTAGGCCATCAAGCCATCGGCGCCGCGTTTGGCGGCAAAATCGTCCGCGCTCCGAAACTCTTCCACGGCAAAACCAGCCAGATCCATCA
>Ga0137409_10000971_pt1 | contig 31139 bp, 27 predicted proteins | sample CZODoug1_16funga_FD_122059 | JGI IMG/M metagenome (GOLD analysis project Ga0137409, IMG submission 122059) | Vadose zone soil fungal communities from Angelo Coast Range Reserve, California, USA - CZODoug1_16fungal (Hybrid Assembly) | ecosystem: Environmental > Terrestrial > Soil > Vadose zone... | reverse complement strand
TCAAGGCGCTCGTTCGCCAAGCGGTCGCCCTCAACAGTTCTGGCAAGTCGAAACCTTCGAAGAAAGCGAAGTCCTAATGAAAGAGGATCTCGCCGAGTACCCAATTCTTTGTTCTCATCCTAGTCGCGAACTCCCTGTCTGCGGAGCCATTGCTTTAAGTCTTCTTCAATCTCGCAAATGGCTCGACACTTCATCGTGCCGAGACCTATGTGGTCGTCGTCAGGGGGCAATGCCTGCAAACGCAGCCACGGACGGACTATCGGTCGTCCACTGGAGAGTTCAAAATCTGGATGCATCTCCACGTAGACCTTAATGCGCAGGTCCCCAAGCGCATTTGGTATGACCTGGGTTTTAAACTGGAGTTTCTTCTCGTCACTTGCCCGCCAGAATTCCCGAAGGACAGCCTCGCGCGCTACCTTGGATATTGAAAGGTGGCTAACCCTGTTCTTCTCCACTTTACTGTGGGCACACCCCGGTTCGGTGGGCTAACTTGACGGTCGACGGGTCCAGTTCTTTATCGCAATCTTGAGATCCAATCAGTGATCTTATGGAATTGGACTTATTTCCTATTAAAGCGAAAGATGTTATTGCTTAATAAGAGATATCCTTATTAAAGGGATCTTGTATAACGCTAGTGCCCAATGACTACAGGTTGGTGGTGGCGATCAACTATCCGCATCGGATCGTATTCATCAAGTGGATTGGAACACATGCGGATTATGACGAGATTGATGCTAAGAGGGTGAGATATGGACATCAAACCGATTAGAGCCGAAGCAGATTACGAGCGGGCACTGCGTCGTGTAGAAGAGTTGTGGGATTCCCCGGAGGGTTCTGCAGAAAGCGACGAGTTAGATGTTGTCACCACGCTGATTGAGGCCTATGAACGCCAGCACTATCCCATTGACCTCCCGAATCCCATCGAAGCAATTAAATTTCGGCTGGAACAGAAGGGCCAGGACCCTAGGGCATTGATCGGAGTCATCGGCCAGCGGACACGCGTTTATGAGGTAATGCGGGGCAAGAGACCGTTATCCCTAAACATGATTCGTCGTCTGCACGAGAAGCTCGACATACCGGCGGAGATCTTGATTCAGCCAACAGGGAGAAGCCGTAAAGTTGGTGTTCATGGTAGTGAAACCAGACTCAGGCGAGGCGGCATGCGAAAGTCCGCCTGAATGTTTCCTCGGCGTTATTCTTGTTCAACACGGGGATGTGCTGCTACAAGATTAGCAAATTGCAGTGCTGAGCCTTGCCACTCCTCCTCTTCGCTACGTTTTTACTACGCATTCGCTGCGGCAGGGAGGGGCGCGATTTCGGGAATGCAATGGCGGGGAATGGAACGAGAATCTGAGTCAGAACAACCGTATGTGAGATTCAGGGCTTAATAGTCAAAAGTGATAGCATTGAGGATGCGATTCTAAAGCAGCCACACGATCAAGAAATTGACACTAAGAGTAAAACGCTCCAATCCACAGCTGCTCATAGGTGTTATCGATGCCCTTGAACGGTCGAGGCGCTATTCGGCCCGTTCAGTCAATGTGATTATGACGGCGACCTATTGGGAGATCGGACGCCTGATCGTTGAACACGAACAACAAGGACACAAACGTGCCTCTTATGGCGACTTCCTTTTGAAAAAGCTCGCTTCCGACCTGATCATCAGGTATGGAAGGGGATTCTCTCGCACAAATCTACAGCAAATGCGCGAGTTTTACTTGAGTTGGCCAATTCGCCAGACACTGTCTGGCAAATTGGTTAGCCCCCTTTCGAGTAGGGACGCGCCTGTGAATCCGCAGCCTATCCCCATGAAGCTTGAGACCGAGCACTTATTGGCCTCCAAAGATCGAAAACGCCAGACAGCGTCTGGCAAATCTAGTGCGGCCGAGGAACGATCATCGCCGCGATTTCCACTCCCCTGGTCGCACTACGTTCGGCTGCTTTCGGTGAAGAGCGAGGAAGCCCGGGGATTCTATGAAATAGAGGCACTGCGTGGGGGGCTGGTCAGTTCGGCAACTCGATCGACAGATTACGACACAGTTCTACGAACGCACTGCGCTCTCTCGGAACAGAGCTGCTTTGATGAGGAAGGGACAGCGCACCCTGCCGGAGGACCGACTGACGGCAGAAGAAGAAATCAAGGACCCTATGGTTCTGGAGTTTCTTGGACTGAAAGATGAATACTCGGAAAGCGCGCTCGAAGATGCTTTGATTCACCGGCTGGAGCAATTCCTGCTCGAACTCGGAAAGGATTTTGCCTTCATCGCTCGTCAGAAACGGCTGCGAGTGGGTGACGAATGGTATCGGGTGGATCTCATGTTTTTTCATCGTCGCTTACGCTGCCTCGTCATCATCGATCTGAAAATTGGAAAATTCACACATTCCGATGCTGGGCAAATGAACTTGTATCTAAACTATGCCCGTGAGCATTGGACGCTAGCCGACGAGAACCCACCCATCGGACTTATTCTAAGCTCCGAAAAGAACGAAGCGGTGGCACACTACGCATTGGGATATCTCCGAAACAAAGTGCTCTCCAGCGAATACAAACTCGCGCTGCCGGATGAAAAACGGTTGGCGGAGGAAATGGCCCGGGCCCTTCATCTGTTCTTCATAGAAGGTTCCAAGTTCCACCAATTCCCTTGTGTATCCGGCACCGTGAACACCACGTCGCCATTCAGGGTTTCGAAATGGGGAATCCCGATTCGATGTAACCTATGTTATTTATTGCGCTCCCGAGCGCACTAATGTACCCACAATCAGATGAATCTCTTGCAGATTTAATCGCACTTTTGTGTTGAAAAGACTTCTCAATCTTGTAGTTGGTGTTGTATCCTGCGACGGCATTGGAAGTTCGTCCTGCGATTGTTCAGATTCGAGAATCCATTCGCTGACTGTTTTGAGGATTCCCTTCCGACTGGAGAAATACGAGTGGGCACTTCATCCGACGAACGCGCGCTGTCCTTTCCCACCGTTTGGGGCAGGAATCGAGCACGTTCTGTCAGCGTGCCCGAAACTTCCGCAGCCCGGTATCTCAGAAGTGATGAAGAGGTGATGGCTCGTCTCCAAGCAAATGATTCGAACGCCCTGAATTTTCTTTTCGACCGATACGCCCGGCTCGTCCTCCGTATCGCCCTTCGCATTCTGCACGACTACGGGGAAGCAGAAGGAGTTGTCCAAGAAGCGTTTTTCCACGTGTTTCAAAAGGCAAAGCTCTTTGACCCGTCGAAAGGCACTGCGAAGGACTGACCTGACCGGGCGATAATTTATGCGGGTCTTGGGGAGAAGGATAAGGCATTCGAGTGATTGGAAAAGAGTTATCAGGAACGCTCAATAGGTGCGATTAAGATCGGCGCGAAATTGCTGTGAATGTGCGCGTGTGACGGACGGGGCAAGCGCGCGGCGACTTGCAAGTTCTGCTTGCAGTCCTAGCGCATGCTTGGACTTCAATTCCTTTACTTTTGGAAAATTGCTTTAGGGACCAATGCGTGGATGCCTTTGACGCCGTCGACGGCTTGGGTCACGACCAAGTCCATCGTGGCACTGAGCAACATGTAGGCGTCTTCACGCGAAAGGCCTTTCGTCTCGACAATGAAATTGAGCATCTCGCGTGTCGCGATTTTGGCGGCTTGATTTAGATCTTCATCGAAGCCCATCGTCATATAGTGCGTCGGCGTTTCTGCCCTGGGCCAACCTATTCGCTTGCCCTTATGCACAACGACTTGTATCTCGCCTTTCAGAGAAGTTTCAACCGCGGCAAGGCAAACTTCACCATCACCCTGCACCGCGTGTCCGTCGCTCAATGACAGGAGCGCTCCCGGAATGTGAACCGGTAGGTACAAGGTACTTCCTGCTCCCAGGTCGTGGTTATCCATGTTGCCGCCGTTGATGTTCGGTGGGCCGCTAATCACCCGCCCCATCTCGCGTGGCGGGGCTACTCCGATGTCACCCCAGAACGGTTTCACGGGGACAACAACACCTGGAGCATATTCAACGGTCTTCTTGTTCAGGTCAATCCATAGCACGCGGTCTTTAGCATAGGGGAAATCTTCGGGCAGTACGCCACGATGCGGGCGGAAACTCTGCGCCGCGATCGGTAACCAGACATCCACTGACAGAATCCTGATCTCCAATGTGTCGCCAGGCTCTGCGCCGTTTACGTACATCGGCCCGACGAGCGTGTGATCGCCCCGTTCATTACCTTGCACACCTTCAAAAGCAGCGTATAGCTCAGCGGGAATCTTATCTTTTGGCACTCCCAGGCTTTCAAAATATCGCGGGTTCCCAGTAGTGGTCCACACTCGCACTCTGTCCCCGGAATCAATCGTCAGAACTGGTTTCAGCGTGGCGTCGTAAAAGCCGCGATGCACCGTGCTCGGCGAAGACTTCAGTTCGTGTATTTTCTCGGCACCCTGAGCCCCTGCGCGCACGCTCAGGCTTAGCACGCTCGCGAAGATCCAAATTGCGCACCGTTTCATGGCTGGACTCCTTTTACCTAGGATTTCCGTTTTGCCTTTCGAGGCATGTACCATTGTATAGCGATAGCTGTAGCAAGTCCTCCAAGGCAACCGCTTGCGCCGTTGGGTTCACCCAGGTCCTGAGTAGTGCGGCAGTGTGGAAGAATGGCGCTGCCACATCCCGGGATGTCGCCTTGTGGGAATGTGGCCCTGGGCGTCCCGGGGGCAGATTTCCACTTTCCGATAATCCCGTTCTATAAAAGCTTGAGACTCATTCGATGAACATGAAGATTGTTAAAAATATACTAATGGTACGTTAAGTTTATTAAATGATTCCATCTCGCAGTATGCTTCTCTAAATGCTGGGTTGAATAAGATCGCCAACGAAGTCAACGCGATGGCTTCGTCGTCGGCGGGATCTACTCGAACGATTTCACTTCAATCCAAGGCTTGGATTCTTGCACCTATCACGAACACGACCGCCATGGTGAAGAGCGCCAGGCTGTGTTTTTTCATCGGAGGTTTCATTGGCAATCGATACGAAAAAGTCGAATCACTCCGGTGCCGGAGCTAACGCACCGGCACCGGAGTGAAGTTCGGGTGCGTTACCAGATAACTTTCAAAGACAACTGCATCTGCCTCGAATCAGTCGCCGTCTTGTCAGCGCCAGAAAGCGAACCCGCGGATCCGAGACATCCGCTGGCGGGATCCCCGGCGGCCGGACATGGGCCAGACGGGCCCGGGGCGGCAACCGTTCCCGGGGTCACTGTAGTGACGTCAAAAAGGGCGTTGTTGGCAACTGGTGGGTTGAAATTGGCTCGATTCGTGATATTGAAGACTTCCAAGCGGAACTGGACGTTGAAGGCTTCCGAGATCCGTGGAACCTTCGTATTCTTAACCACCGAGAAGTCGAAACTCTCGAGTCCGGGTCCGGTCAAGATATTGCGCCCCTCATTCCCAAGGCGAATATAATTCACGCCGCCAACAGTGACCACGCCCGGAATCTGCAAACATTGAAGCTTGACATATTGGACGTTCCCGGGATTAGTGAGCGTCTGGCACCCGGGTGTGTTTAGACGATCCGGGTAGGCGAACGCGTCGCTGTTATTCAGGCCGAGCACGTCCCCAACCAGGATAGGCGTAAACGGTTGGCCGGCGGAAGCCGAAAAGATGCCCCCCAACTGCCATCCGCCTACGATCCCCTGGGCTAACCTGTTCAAGGACTTTGGCGTCGGTATGTTCCAAAGGTAATTCAGTGAAAAAACCTTGGGGTCGTTGAAGTCAGACACGCCGCGCGTGAGCTTGGGGTCGAACCAATTCAAAGTGGATATTGCGGTGACAACTGAGTCGGAAATTACCGCTCCGGAAGCTGTGTCTATGGATTTCTGCCATGTGAAGGAGCCTTGAACCTGGAAGCCATGGCTCAGAGTCTTGGTCAATTGCGCCATCAGGCCGTGATAGACAGACGAATTCCTGAAGAAAGTTGCAGGCAGGCGGCCAAAACTCTTATTGATTCTCGTGCCGGGCCCTCCCGCAGCTGCGAAGTTACCCCTATTACAATTATTGCTGTTTCCAGGAAGCCCACTTGGGGGCACAAAGGGTTCACACGGCCAGAGATATCCCTGGGGGCTGGATATCGGGAGAACCTCATTAACATCATCCACCTGGGTCGTGCCGTGAACTCCGTGTGAGCCCACGTAACCGATCAGGGCTGTGAGATTGGGCATGAGTTCACGTTGAACGCTGAGATTCCACTGCATGACGTAAGCGCGCTTCGGATTTCGGTCGATAAAGGCCACGCGATTGCTGCCTACTGTGGCAAGCTGGCAAAAAGCAGGTGTCGGATTGGTGGCGCAGTCTGCAGGGGCCGGAGCAAGTGAACCTTGATTCAGGCTGTTGTTGGTGCCCGACGCCAGGAACGGGGCGGTATTGGCATTAGAGGTACTTCCCATAAAGGCAATCAGAGGAAGTTGGTCGTAGAACCCAAACCCTCCGCGGACCGACATCTTCCCATCGCTTTGCGGGTCCCAGGCAAATCCGACGCGAGGAGAGAAGTCTTTCAGAGTGTTGTTCTTGAACAAGCCATCCGGCTGGGCATTGCATACCCCCGGGATCGCCTTTCCACAAAGGGGAAGCTGGGTTCCGGTTGTGTCGTAAATAGTTGGCAGGGTGGCATTTTTCCCTTGGGCATCGTACGGAATCTGCATCGGTTCATATCGCATCCCCAGGTTGATGGTGAGGTTCGGACGGAAGCGCCAGTCGTCCTGGAAGTATGCTCCGTAGATTCCTGCCCGAGCTTCTACAGGCCCAACCAAGCCGGGGAGGTCCGTGGTGATCTTGCTGCCCGCCGCGTTACTCAGAAAAGCGGCCATCGAACTAAACGCAAAAATTCCGCCGGGACGTGCAGACCTGATGTCATTGAGCTGGTCACGCTCCACGCTTACACCGAATTTCATGGAATGCTTTCCTTTGGTCAAGAAGGCATCATCATAAAATTGGTACGTATTAAAGTGGTTCAATTGAGGGTTGAACGAAGTCAGGCCTCCCGTAAAAATCGGGAAGTTATTATTTATAAAGATCTGGGGCGCATCGAACCCAGGGATGGCGCCGAAAGACTTGTCCGCCGTTGCCGGATTAATTGCAGTCGCCCCCGCAGGCCCACCCTGGAAATCCCGGTGAAAACCGAAGCGTGCGGAATTGACTAGGTTCGCGGTGAAGGAATGGGTCTCTGCAATCGTCGCAAAGGTGCTATTCTCTGCGGTGTTGACGATTTTATTGTTGTATTCATCGGGCGTGCCGGTAACGGATTTGTCGCGATAGAACGTCCCGCTGAGACTATCCTTGTCTGAGATACGGTGATCGGCGCGGATGATATAATAATTTTCCGGGCTGACTTGATTCGCTCCAAATGAACAAAGATTCGTGTTCGCGTTTGACGTTGATGTGATGATGCAAACGTTCTTGCCATTGAGGCTGCCGTTGATGGGGAAAAAAGCACTCAGATACGCTACCACGCTGGGGTCCGCACCCGTGGCCGTCGCAGGAATGAGACTGGCGAACGATAGACCTTTGGACTGGCGCAAACCTTCGTAATCGCCAAAGACGAACGTCTTGTTCTTGATGATCGGCCCTCCCGCCGAGGCGCCGAACTGATTCCGTCTAAATTGCGGCTTCTGTCCGACCGGGTCGTAGAAATTTGGCGCGTCCAGCCAACTGTTGCGCAGAAACTCGTAAACGCTCCCGTGGAACTGGTTCGTGCCAGACTTGGTGGTGGCGTTGATGACCCCGCCCGATGCCCGGCCGTACTCGGTCGAATAGTTGGTCGTCAAGACGGAAAATTCTGAAATCGCATCGACGCCCGCATTTGTGGTCAGCACGTTGCCCGGCCCGCCGTTCGCTGGGTCGTTAATGCTGATGCCGTCCACGCGATAGTTATTCTGTTGGGGGCGGGCGCCGGAAATCGATAATTGGACACCAAAGCCGCGGGTGAATCTGTCACGGGTGCTGATGTCAGGCTGGGTATGGAGCTGATAGACGCCGGGTTGAAGGGTCGCCAGGGAGCTCCATGAACGTCCGTTGAGAGGCAGTTCCTTGATCGTGGTTTCAGTCGTTAGGGCGCCGATTTCCGCGTTAGTCAGGTTCACGATCGGGGCTTCTGCCGTTACTTCCACGGTTTGGGTCGATTGTCCGACCTGCATGGTCAGATTCAAAACTTGCGTTGCGCCCACGGTCAGCGTAATACCGGAGTGCACCAACTTCGAAAATCCCGGGGCCGTTGCCGTAACACTGTAACTGCCCGGGATCAGGTTTGGCGCTGAGTAGATTCCATCCGCATTCGTCGAGACACTCCTCGTTTCTCCGGTCCCGGTATTCAGAATGGCGACATCGGCTTTGGGAACCACGCCCCCGGATTGGTCGGTGACCGTACCTGAAAGCGTCGCCCCAACCGCTTGCGCGTGTAAGCGCAGAGCACCAAATGAGCTAACCACCACAACTGCAAATACGACTAGCCTTAAAATGGTGCTTGAATTCATGCGAAATGGCATTACGTTATCCTCCCCTGGTTTTTACCTACCCCTCGGTTTAAGTTGGCGACCGCTGGACAGTTCGTCCCAAAACCGCAGTACAACCTCCCCTACACCCAGCCCTCCACTTTCAACTTCCTGCCCGTCGCCGAAATGGCGTGATCAACACCCTTGTTGGCGAGCGCTCCGTATCGCGATTTCACGTGCAGCATAGGGATTTTGGCCAGCGACGTAATCAAGGCGTCGGTTAAGCCAGTTACAAGATATTCGTGCGCAGGATTACCAGAAAGGTTCTGGAACGGTACAACGGCCAAACGAGGTTCCATGGCCTCAGATGCATCCGGATGCGCCTTGGGAAGAGGGTTGATAGGTTCAGTGGGTACAGCAAACCGATAACCGTGGCCTGGTGAAGTTTGGATAAGTCGAGGATTGAGTGCGAAGCCGTCGAGGCTCTGGCGGAGCCTTTTAATTGCCGAATTAATGCTATCCTCGAAGTTTACAAAGCTATCGGACCAAAGACTGTTGCGGATCTCCTCCCGCGTCACAACTTCTCCGGGATGCTCCATCAAGAGCACCAAGAGCCGAAACAGCTGTTCTGGCAGGCCGATCTTCACTCCTTCCTTACGTATTTCTCCTGCTCGCCTGTCCAGCTCGATTCCGCCCGAAAGGATCTGTAACGAGAATTCAGAAGTGGACATGCCGGTACCCCGAGTGGGCTGGAAGTTAGCACTCCGAGGTGCCATAGTCAATCCTCGTGACATTCGTCTGTCAAAGCTCGTTTGAAATGTCCCCTTTGTTACCTCGTTAGAAGTGTCCCCTTTTTTGTTTTGGTTCTTCTTGTTTTTTTCGTCGTTGGCCTGGCCCGGAGCGTAGCCCTGCGGAGCCCGAAGGGCGGAGCGGTTAGGGAAAAGCGTAGACCGCGACTCGAGATGGCACGGTACTTGTCGCCTCAGCATGACGTTCAGCGTTTCCGGAAAGGAGGTGTTTGTCCGCCCAGATTCATGAGTGTTGACCCGGGGCACGAGGTGTTGTAAAAGCCACGCAACTGCACGTGGAGGGTTCAATGACAAAGTTTTGTGTGCTGTTTGTGGTATCTCTCATTGCCGTATCTTCGCTGGCTTTCGGTCAAGAGGCCATGAAGAAAGGCGACAAGGAATGGACCGATTTAGAAAAGGTACTCTGGGACGCTGATCAACAGTGGCTGTGTAGTTCCGGTGCTGGGCCGTATCATAAGGACATTAAGGATTGCGTGGAATTCCGCAACAAGTATTGGGCTGACCAGTTCTTCGAGATAGGCGCGACTGGGAAGGTTTCAACCAAGGCAGAGATGGTTGCTTCGCAAACCGCGGGCATACCTACACACGTCCCCGGTGTCGGACCTTATCCGGACAATTTCAAGTTAATGTCAGTTTACGGAAACTTCGCAATGGCGACGGATCACACGCGTTTCAAGAGCGTCGACGCCAATGGCAAGGTCGCCTTCACGTCGGAAGTCACCTTCCTCAGGCTGTTTGTGAAGGAGAACGGGAAGTGGAGGCCTGCTGGTGGGGCGGCTGTCCCAATCGTCGCGCCGAGGTAAGTGCGAACAAAGCACCCTTAATTTTGCGACGAGTATCTGTGCCGGCAGGAGATTTTTTAACTCATCAGGAAATTTGTCATAGGCTGCGGGCGCTGAGTGTTCGACGAGGGCCGTGGCTAGCCCTAAGGAGTTAGGGTGCGCTTAACAATCGTGTTGCAGTTGGGTCTCTGCCTCGTCGGAGCAGTTCCGGTCGGACATGCGCAGACGGGCAAGACCTTGGACATCTACGTGGTAGACGTGGAGGGCGGTAACGCTACTCTTTTCGTGGCACCGTCGGGCGAGTCCGTACTTATCGATACGGGAAACGGCGGCGCGGCTGCGGTCAGAGATGCAGGCCGAATTATGGCCGCCGTGAAAGAGGCCGGGCTTACGCAGATCGACAATCTGATAACCACACATTGGCACGGCGACCATTTTGGTGGCATGGCCGAATTCGCAGGGCGTATTCCGATCCGGAATTTCATCGACCATGGCCCAAACGTTCAGCCGAACGCAACTGCTGATTCCTTTCTGCAAACAACCTATCCCGAGCTTTACAGTAAGGCCAAGCATATGGTCGCAAAACCCGGCGACAAGCTCTCGGTTACGGGGCTGGACTGGCGCCTAGTCAGTTCGGCGGGAAAGGTGATCACAGTGCCGCTTCCCGGCGCCGGTCGACCGAACCCGTACTGTGCGGACTTCAAGCCCAAGGATAAAAATGATGATGGCGGCGTCGAGAATACAATGTCGGTCGGAAGCGTCATTACCTTCGGGAAGTTTCGGGTGGCGCATTTGGGTGACCTGACCTGGAACAAGGAATTCGACATGATGTGCCCGATCAACCGTATAGGGACCTTTGATCTGTGGGTGGTTTCACATCATGGACAGCCAATGTCGAATTCTGAAGTGCTTGTGCATGCGATCCAACCGCGGGTGGCCATCTTGAACAACGGCACCCGTAAGGGCGGGCAACCTAGCGCGATGAAGATTATTTTTTCTGCCCCTGGTCTCGAGGACTTGTGGCAGCTTCACTTCTCGCTCCTCAGCGGCCAGGAATACACTGTGCCTGGAATGTTCATCGCGAATACTATTGACGACCAGCAGGACAGCATGCCTGTGGCTCCGATGACCCCTCCGCAGCCCGGGCCGGGTGTGCCGCCGCCCCCGGCGCACAACGGGACGGCATATTGGGTCAAGGTCTCGGCACAGATGGATGGCTCCTTCACTGTCACGAACGCCCGGAACGGTTTTAGCAAGACATACAAAGCCAGGTCCGGGCTAACCAATTGACACGTGAACCACCCTAGTAGGCAAACTCCTGAGGAACTTGCTTGAAAAAGTAGGCTTTTCCATTTGCCCCCCGTCGAGACATAGCACACAGCACAACATCCGCACAGCTTTCTTACCAACCCCTATGCAATGAAAGCGTTAGATTTTTGCACAGTCCGTGCACAGTCGGTAGGCAGAGCGGCCTGCTCTCGATTTGTTTTGCCATCGCCTGATTCGTCTTTTGCTGTTCTTGAATAGCCGGTGAAAGCTGCCAAGTCAGCACGCGTTTGCTAGCGACCGCTTCGACTTCTTCCCGGATTCCTTGTATTTCGCCACGTTGCTTGCGACACCTGAATGCCGGGCTTTAACAGCTCCCCGTGAATGCGCGGAGCGCCCCAGCGAGGATTGGCCAGACTCATTCTCCGGATGAGGTCTCGGACTTCACTGGATACCGATGGACGGCCTTCCTTAGAGCGGCTCTTCCATCTCCAGTAGAGGTGGAAACCTTGTCGATGCCAAGGAATCACCGTCACTGGCTTGACGATGACAAGGGCAGATCGCCAGCCAGCCCACAACCTGGAAAGCCAAACCCACAAGAGGCGGTCCGTAGCGCGCAAATGAACGCGATGGCCGTTGTGAGAGCGCTACAGGACCAGGAGCTGGTGGCGCAAGGCAAGGATATCAGCCTGCAGAGTGGCCCGAGTGGGGAAGGAAGCAGATAGGGAGAAAAGCAGTGAAGCGAAAAAAGTAAACTTGGCTACGCCAGCCTATACATGGCGGCCTTACAAATTCAACTGTTTCAACATTACGAACTTTTTAGTAGGGACAACCTGCTGTGCGTCCCTAAGAGCTACGACCCTGTCGTCACTGCCCCTTTTTTTGTTGCCACTAAACTTGAAGCCTTCCGAGGACGCGGACGCGGCGATTACACAAACAGTCATGATCTCGAGGATCTACTGACCGTCATTGACTGCCGCGAAGTGATCGTTTCGGAGATAGCCGGTGCAATGGAGGTGCGCCACTACATCGCCGAGCAATTTCGAACTTTGCTCGCAACGCGCGCCTTCGTGGACGCCTTGCCCGGCTACCTCTTGCCGGACGCGAGCAGTCAGGGCCGTTTGCCAATTCTATTGAGTCGAATCAAAGAAATTGCCAAATAGCGGATGTCGTCCAGCCACAAGGAACACGCACTTTCAGCTTGATCAGCTTATCTTTCGGTTGGCATGGTCCCTCGATCAGGCGTATCGCGTCGCGGTCAGCGGGTGCGCACCGTTCGGGCGAGGGAAGCGCATTAGGATTGGATTGCAATTTGGAGCGAACTTCCATCCAGTCTTGTCCTGCGCGAGTGAAGCAGACTTTGTTGAGCTAGTGCCGCGACACGCCCAACATCAATCAATCGAATGCAAGTGCAATCGGTCCATCGCCCTCTAAAACAAGGATGGCAACTCGTGTCAGGAGCCACGGCGAGTCCCCCCTGGTAAGTGGGTGCCCGCCGTGCGGGAGAAGTGGGGCCGAAGATACTAAGCGTTTGACTTCCAACCGCTGCAGCCATGTGCATCAAGCCGGTATCTCCGGAGATGAACAGATCACATCGGCTCAGAATCGCCAGAGCCTGGCGAATGGTCCATTCACCGCTCCCTTCCAGCCATCGTTCGCAACCAGCGGTGAGACGTGCCTGATCTGAATGCGGGCGTTCCTGGCTGGACCCGAAACTCACCACGGAAAGGCCCGGGTGACGGTTTCTCAGGAATCGGATGACGGCCCCGAAATTCTCTGCCGACCAAGTCTTCGCAGGAACAGTCGCTGCAGAATGGATGCCGATCAATGGCCAGTTTTGGAGGAAACCCGCGGACGTAAGCGCAGAGTCGGCCCAGATTGACTCTGCTGGCGTGATCGTTATCCGCGGAAAGGGCAGGGGAGTTTCTATGCCTAGCACGGCTGCAATCTTATCTACAGCTTGAAGGAACGGTTCCGCAAAGTTCAGAGGCACAGCGGCCGACATAAGGGCTCGATAGGAACGACGCGATTCTCCGACCAGGTACTTGGCGCCAAGCGCGCAGCGCAAGAACATGAGTTTCTTTTCGGCGATCTCTGGAAGCCCAATGATCAGATCGACCTTTCCCAAGAGTTCAGTCCAAAGCCGCACGAGTCCCCTGAGTCCGTTATAGAAGGGTTGGACGTAAAGCGGTGAGATATCCAAACCCTCGGCGCGAATCAGTTCGAAGCAGTCGGCAGACTGAAGCAGAACATATATCGGGAATTGACCATTTGACCATCGGCAAACCGACTGGAGCAATGGTAAGCTGCAGACAACATCACCAAGACCCTGCGAATCAACAATCAAAATACCGCGTCGAGGTCGAAAAGGGATCGAGGCTGTTTTTCTGTGGGACATCATCTGCTGAAGTAAGGAAAGTCTGTTCGGCATGACAGTCCGAGAAACAGACCCACCTCGTCTAATCGGCTAGTACTTCGCATTGCGGTTGCGTGCCTCCTCGTTCTTCGATTGAGAAATCGATGCGGGCGCCGTTTCCTGTCTGATGCGGTGGAGGGGCCGGACAGAGGTCGTCTTGTTCCAGCCAAACCCCACCGCTGGTGCGGTCAGTGTGACCTTCCCGACGAACCCATCTTCTCTGGCGGAATAATGTCGCGCCGAGAACTGACGGATTGACTTGCCCTCGTCGGGCGTTATTCCCCGTCCGTGCTTAAATGCAATTCAGGTACCCGGACACAGGAAAACAATGCCATCGGATACGTACTTCACGCGGCTCAGTCCTGATCGCGCCGGCAGTCCCAATCACCTTCGTCGCATTTGCGATGATGTCTTCTATGGTGACTCTTTCTATGTCTGCAATCCCGGTCGTCGTCATCGCAGCCTCGGTCTCGATCTCGTCCTTCTGCCCGATCTTTTGGACCTGAGTGCGCATTCGAGATTTCCGAGATCATCGGAGACGTAGGTGTGGAGCCGGTGGGCAGTTGTGCTATATGCCATGTGGCTGGTGTTGAGTCCGCCGCAGGCGCAAGTTTCCCGGCCAACTGCTTACCCTGGTTAGGAGATCGGAGCTGACGAGAAGCTCCGGAGGCGGGAGCAGTCATGGCAGCATATTGTCCTTCGGGCAACGTTACGGTTCGTCCCGAGCCACCAATCTCCGTGATCGAAATCTTGCCGGCGTGAGCGGTTACCACGGCGCCGTCATCGGGCAACACTGCCACCAAGTAGACCGACTTTCCCGCTCCAACGGGTTGAACGACGTACTTCGGTGTTTCGGCGAAGGGAAAGTCGTTGCCCACCGTTTCGACAATCATCTCTCCCGAAGATATCTGGGCTATCACCCGGTCTCCGAGACTCTCAAACTGGACTGACGTTTCCTCGGCGAGCACGGCGCGAGTGGTTTGAGACAAGACGACCGTTGCACCGCCGCCTTTTGTGGTTCGTAGCACATCGCCTGTCAGAATCGTTCCCTCACTCGGAATGGCGATACCCCCTGCGGATGCCCGGAAGGATCTGACGAGCCCGACCACTTTTCGACTTTCGCTAGCCGCAGCGACCTGAGATAGGCACAGGAGGCCCACTGCTACGAGAAGGGCTCTCTTTCTTTCAACGTGGATCAACATAATTCACCTCCTTAAGGTGAGTGACTCCAGGACTGGTCCGAACCCAACCGATTGCAAAGTTACGAGTTTCCCTTGTTGAGAGGTGCAGAATCCTGAACGCAGTGCGTCACCAGGGAGTTGAGCTCCTCACACAGGCACGGCCCGCCCGCGAATAGACTAGAAATAAGCGACACATGAAGGCTCTATGTATTCGTCTGAGGACGCATGATTTGGAGTTCACCGAAGTCCACAATCCGGTTCCCGATCACGATCAGGACGACGCCTTCTGCCCTCAGCATCAAGACAACTTGCTCCTCGACCAAAGCCACTTCCTCGACGATCAAGGGAATCGACGGCCCCTTCGATGGCGACGTCAATGGGGCTGCCTTTCCGCTTGCGTTGATCGTCTTTGGTGTCGCCCGGAGAACTTTGTCCCTCTACGCCGACTAGACTACCCAGCGGCATCGAGGCTAGAGCTGCACAGACTGCGAACCACGCGGCATTGGCGGGCATGTGCAGGTTGAAGTCCACTAAGCTGTGAACGAGCAAACCACAGCAACCAAGTGTCGCTCCCAATTGCATCCAACCCCTCTCGTGTTTCAGTCGCTCATTAAGGTTTCGGAACGCCAAAGCAAAGAACGTCACGAGTGAGGTCAAGATCAGTATCCCGCCGACCAAACCAGCCTCGGCGAGAGCCTCAGCGTAGTCGTTATGTGCGTGGTCGATGATTTCGTCGGTCACTTCGCTCTGATATTGCGGATACACAGTCTCGAAGCTACCCATACCCGTTCCGAACCAAGGAAAATCACGGAAAATCCGTAGCGAATCCCGGGAAATCTGGAGCCGATCGGCCACTCCGACTTCGTCCCGATGTTTAAGGTTCGCGACTGTGGCTAGCCGCCCTGTGATAGTGCGGGGCGCGATCCAGAAAAATAACGCGCCCGCAACGGTTACGCCCAAACCAGCTGCCGTTGCCACGCCCCGCCGAGCTTGGCCGGGAACGTACTGCACGATGATTGCTCCGAACACCAGAACCTCCGCTAGGAAGGAAATAAGGCCGCCACGCGAGCCGGCCAGTAACAGTGAGACGACTGGGAGCAAAACGGCAAAGGAAAGCATCGTTCGAATCGGATGGCCCTCAGGCCGCGAAAGAACGTAGGCAGCAGCGAGAGGTATCAACATTTCCATCAACCCCGCGTAGTGATCGCGGTTGAAGTAAGGGCCAAAGGCGCCCTGGGACGAATTCACCGCCCAGTAAATCATTCCGTCACCCGACAAGAACTGCACGATCGAGAAAAGACTCAACGACGAGGCGAAGAGCGAGACGGCTAGTCCAAAGCTGCGCCACGCTTTGATGGAGGCCACGCTGAAAAGCTGTATCACCACAAAAAAGAGAATGACGTCGGTAGTTAGTTTCAGAACCGCTTCTCGAGTCGAGGTGGGATTGAGCGTACGCTGAGTGAAAAACTGCATCATTCCCAAGAGAAGGAAGAACACGGCAGGGATGTAAAAGGGCGACCAAACAATTCGCGGCTTGGCCTCTTGGATAGTGCCAATGGTCCACAACACCAACAAGACAAGCGCCATTAGAAGCAGTGATGTCCACCCCCACGTCTCATCGGCGCCGAAGTCGAGCGGCACGACCACTAGCGTAGCGACCAGAACTAACCGGGCAGCCGAGAACCACGAAGAGCGAGACTTGCCTTTCACGACCTCATGCTTCATTGGAACACGACTGACGCTTCAGAGGGGAGCGGACCAGAAGGTCAGGTTGCGGCCCTTAGCGAGACACGGTCTGCTCATCGAAATTCGCGGGTTTCAGAACGATATCGTCAACCCAAAAGCTCCCTGCGATATCCATCGGAAAGGTTCGGCCGCGTAATCGGAAGATCGAGAGGTGCACCAAACGCGTATCAGGTCCGGTAGAGAACCGGAGTTGTACTCGGTGCCAAGGAGTCGTTCCGGTAGTGCCTTCACTGAAAGCGGTCAAGCAGCTTGGGCACTCGAGGTCAACCACACGCAGGAGCGGACCACTATCGGAAGTGATGCCTTGTGAGCGGGCCTGGAAGCTCAGAACATAGCTCCTGTCGGCGGACACAGGGACGAATTGATAGGCGGCTAGATACTCATCGTTCCGACGCACGGCAAAATCTAGGCGCAAACAACGCGACCCGTGGTAAGCGGCGGGATCTGCAAAATCGCGTGAAAGGTACGGGACGTCTAGGTATCGCCAATCGAAACCTGCGTTCAAGGGATCTCGCTCGAAATCCCCGTTGAATACCAGGTTGCCCGGGTCATCGCTCACCGGCTTTATGATCGCCCCCAACCCTTCAAGATTCTGCCACACGCGGGACGCTTCCTGGCTGCGGCCAAGTTCTATCAAGCGGTTCAGATAGGTTTCGGCCATGGAAAAAGGGAAAGAAGAGCCATCGTTTACTACCTGTTGCCACACCCGGTAGGCGAAATCCACTTGATGGTTGTTGCTCAGAAAGTCCACGTAGGCTAGCTTCAGGCCAGGATTTTTTCCGGCCGGTAGAACCTTCTGAAAGATGATCTCAGGATTCTCCAAAAACCCGAGGCAGAGGTGAAAGGTTGGAAAGGCGTATCCTGGGTCCAGTTCGAGCAAGCGTCGGAAGTGTGCTAGTGCCAAGTCGGATCGGTCCGCTCGCAGATAATGGTTTCCCGCAGCCCACTCGAAACGCGGCGTCCTCGGGCTGAGCCGCACAGCCTCTTCAAACGCTTGGTCGGCGCAAACCGCCTCACCAGACGATTCACAAGCATTCGCAAGGTCTAGCCAATCATAAGAAGCGCGGGGATCCAACTCTGTGGCTCGGCGCAGATGACGGATGCCTTCAGTTGGATCGAATGCGGCCATCGTGAAATACAGGATCATTCCAAGGCGATGATGGAGGTCCGGATTGTCTGGGTCCAGAGCTATAGCTCTGCGAACTGCCTCTACTTTGTTGGAATCACCTAGGGTAGCGGCGATAGCGATGTGCAGGGTTTCTCGTGCCAAAGCCAAACTCACAATGGCGACGGCTATCAGAAGCACTACCGCGTGCCGCCGTGGTCGCGCCAGCTCAACAGGAACCGGGACTGACTCTTGCTGAATTGCGTCCATTCCGTATCCAACTCCAACCAAAAGAGGGTTTGTCAGGTCGTTGTCTCTGGCCCGCTATAGGCGCTCAGCATGCGATGATCTCCACTCGACGGTCTTGGACACGAATCGGGTTGCGTCTCGAGGAGCGCAGAATCGAGCGGATGGCAGACCTGGTTCCGGCGGGCGCACTGCAAGCCTCTCGCGATGATTGCCCGTTCATACCCAGGATCCTTCCGACGGACATCAAGGATGTTATCGGCGGCGGGGTCTCCTCGAGCGACGATTCCAACTGCTTAGTGACCCTCGCAACATACTGACGGGCCCAGCAGGTTGCTTAAACCCCTCCACTTCAGGCTCAAACTCCTTCAGCAGGCGTCTTCTCAATTCCGCGTCCATCGGCGGGCGGGGTTGAAGTCTTTAATCTTGTTTGCAGCTGAACGGCAACCCAAATGCGCGATGGAGCGCTCTCCTATCCGTCTTCCGCTTTGCTTCCATAAAGCAGCTTAGGAATCGGCCAAAGTCGAAAAGCGGTGTCCTCGACTGTCACCTAAAAATGATGTTGCTACCAAAAAAGTGCGGTTCCTTGATGGGACTCCTATGACGCCGTCGTGCCGGTCTTTGAGGCCCTGACTTTAAAGAAATCTCGCTGGTTCATGAGTCAGCAGTGCCGCCTTTTTTGACAAACTCTTTCCGAATTTCAGCGTCGCCCCATTTTTCCTTCGACAATCGCTCCGCGTCTAACTGCCGTAGTGCGATCAGCGCCAAGATCCTAGTGCATCAGTCGGCGCTCGCCGCTTGCCCGAGGGCTTTGGACGTTACCGGTGCAACCTGTGCGGCATTCTTTTCCCGTTGATGATCCAACTGGTAGACGTACTCTGGGACAATTTCCTTCATCTTTGCGCGAATGGGGGCCGCACCATTGATGCAAGTGGAGGCTCTAAGCTCCTCCAAATGGCGCTGGAGTTCGAACCAGCGGTGGGGTGCGCTGCGGATCCGCTTGATTTTCTGGAACGAAGTGGGCTGTACCACTTCGCTGGCATAGAAAAGCTCTTCGAATAGCTTCTCGCCCTCTCGCAATCCCGTAAACTTGATGCTTACCTCGTTCTCGGATTTGCCTGAGAGGCGAATCAGGGTCCGGGCAAGATCGAGGATGCGCACAGATCTGCCCATGTCCAGCACCAAGGTGTCCCCACGGTTTCCGATCGTAAAGGCTTGTAAGACCAGGGACACTGCCTCGCGGGTGGTCATAAAAAACCGCCGGATCTCGGGGTGAGTGACGGTGAGTTGCTGGTTATTTCGAAGTTGCTTTTGGAGGATGGGGACCACACTCCCGTTCGAGCCGAGGACGTTGCCGAACCGCACCGAAACGCACCGCATTGAACTGGTCGGCCTGGCACCGACAATCAGCTCACCAATGCGTTTGGTCGCGCCCATGACGCTTGTGGGATTGACTGCTTTGTCCGAAGAGATTAGGACGAAACTTTGACAGCCACCCTCCTCCACCACTTCCAGCAATGTGAGGAGCGCAAAAATATTGTTTTTCACCGCCTCGTGGGCGTTTCCCTCCATGACTGGCACATGCTTGTAGGCCGCTGCATGAAAAACGACTTCGGGTCCGTGTTCTGCGACGAGACTCTGCATTCTTTTACAATCTCCGACGTCTGAAACGTGGAAGACCAAGCGAGTCCCCTTGTTGCTGTGTTCGGAAAGCTCGAGTTGGAGATAGAAAACACCGGTCTCACTTTGATCCACACAAAGCATCCGCTTCGGGTTGTATTCCAAGATCTGCCGGCACAGTTCCGAGCCAATGGTGCCCGCCGCCCCGGTCACAAGGACCACGCGCCCTTCGATTTGCTTCCTCACAGATTCCAGATCGATCTCAATGGGGACTCGACCGAGGAGATCCTCCGGGCGAACGTCACGAAACTGGCTGATGCTCACCCGGCCGGTGATGACGTCTTGAAGCGTAGGCACAGTCTTAAACCGCACCGCTGCTTGCTCGCAGAGCCCCACAAACCTTTGCATCTGTGTTCCTGTGGCCGAAGGAACAGCGATCAAAATCTCGTCCACGGCGCGCGTGCTGACTAATCTCGGGAGCTGCTCCACGGTCCCCATCACAGGCACGCCGTGGATTCTGATTCCGACTTTCGATGGATCATCGTCGACACAGCCCACAGCGCGATAGCCGCTACCCGGCTGCTCAATTTCGCGGATGACCATTTGTGCGGCAAAACCAGCGCCGATGAGCATTACGTTCTTGGCTGCCCCACGGTCTCGTCGCACCAATTCGGCGAGCACGCGGGTAAAAGTCCGAGCGCCGACCAGCAGAGCCGTGCTCACCAGAGATTCAAGAAGGTAGATGGAGCGCGGAAAAGCAGGTGCGCCAAGAACGAAACGCATTACCACCAGAAAGGCTGCGGATCCAAGCAGGATCGCCTTCAGAAGCTCCACAACGTCCTTCAGATCCGTGTAACGCCACCATCCGTGGAAAAGTCTGAATTGCCCTATGGCGGCCAACCGAATCAAAATCAGGATCGGCGCTGCCGCAAGGAGCCGCGGGAGATACGGCAGCGAAAAGTCGAAGCGCAGCAACCAAGCCAGCAGAAGCGAGCAGAAAATGAGCAATGCCAGGAAGGAGGCGACCAAGAGTGAGTCTCTCGCAATGAGCCTTCGCGGAGCTGCTCGGACCTGTGCTTTGGCCATATGGCTTACAGACTGAGAATCAGGTGGCTTAGGAACCTTGAATCTGAAGGCCCTCTGGTTTGAAAATGTTCAACGCAGCGTGAAACTGCTTATGCGACTCGTTCGAGGCCAGAAGAAACTCTAGAAAACGTCCAGGCCCGCATGGATCAGTGTGGAAGTGGCGAGCCTTGGCAAATCTCGTTTACCTGTTGCAGGCATGATCAATCGCATCTTGAGCTCCTCTACCTACAAAGGGTGAAAGGGTAGTGTCACAACCCCCCTGAGCGAGATTGATCTCGTGGACCCTCTCGCATTCGATCGACACCGCACGGATTCGAGATTGGGCGACTCTGTCTGCTCTTTGGCATAGAAAGATCAAGGCCCCCGTTTAGGTGGCGGTCAGCTCTTCCTCAATCGTAAGGGACGAAGCAGAGACGGATTCGGAGAAGAACCGACGAATGCTTTGGACTGTGATTTCCACTTGCTCCGGCGCAGTTTCTGCGCTCATTGGAAGCGAAAGGACCTCGTGACACAGGCGGACGGTCTTCAGCAAGTGCGGATCTGCTAGTCCCAGCCCTTGGTGTTGCCACATTGGCTTTGGCCAACTGACCAGTGTCTCGATTCCGTCGTTCCTGAGGTGATCTCGGAGTTTGTCGCGCTCTCGTGTTCGGATCACAAAATTCTGAAAAGCATCGAAATGCCCCTCACCGTCGTAAGGCGGCAATCCCAAACCGGGAATTCCTTCCAATCCCTGGCAATAGAGACGAGCGATCTTTCGACGGTGTTCTATCCAATCAGGTAGATGACGAAGTTTGACGTCAAGGACAGCCGCTTGAACGTTATCCAAAAGGGCTGTCTGTCCATGGTGGTGGAATTCTCCAGTCTGCCGATCCTCCCCGTTGTAGCGGAGCCTGCCGACGAAGCGCGCAACCTCTTCCTTGTCGGTAGTTATGGCCCCACCGTCGCCGAACCCGCCCAGGAGTTTGAAAGGGTAGAAACTGAAACAACCCGTCAGTCCGAACGACCCCGCCCGCTTGCTCCTAAATTCTGCCCCCAGGGCTTGGGCCGAGTCCTCGATGACTACGAGGTTGTGTATATCGGCGATATCGATGATCCGATCCATCTGGCAGACTCGGCCGTTCAGGGAAACGGGAATGATGGCTTTTGTGCTCGGAGTGATGACCGCCTCGATCGCATCCGGGTCCATATTATAATCGTTGCTAACTTCCACCAGGACCGGCTTTGCACCAACATTGACGATGGCAGATACGGTAGCAACAAAGGTGTGCGCAACTGTGATTACTTCATCGCCCGGTCCAACGCCGGCAGCCTGCAGGGAAAATTGAAGCGCATGATAGCCGCTGTTCAGCCCCACTGCGTACTTGACGCCAACGAAAGAAGCGAAGTGAGCCTCGAAATCCCGCAGTTGCTGCCTGAAAATCAGATCTCCCTTCGTGAGGCAGTCGCTAATCGCACCGTCGATTTCAGACCTAAGCTTCTGATACTGAGCTTTCGGATCTACGAAGGGCACTTTAAAGATCACTGGACTCTCCTTCCGATTCGTGCATCGGCCGCAGGCGTACCGGCTCGGCGCGCCAAAGCTATTGGCATGCTTTTGCCGATTCGATCATCCCGGCAAGTGAGTTGAGGATCCCGCCTACTGTCAACGAATAGGCCTCTTTGAGGTAATCCTGACTTCCCACTAAAGAAGTGAACGTCGGTGGTAGACCCAAGCGTTTGAACGGAACTCGGAACTCGGGGTGTTCGGCCAAGATCTCCGCCACGGCGCTTCCGAGCCCCCCCAGAATGCTGTGCTCTTCGATCGTGACGATGGCGGCGGTTTCACTAGCCGCAGCGTGCACCGCCTCGGCGTCCAGAGGTTTCACCGTATGCATGCTCAGCACGCGCGCCTGAATACCGTCCTGCGACAGCCGCTCGGCTACTTGTACCGCAGTATAAAGCATGGTGCCGGTGGCAATGAGAGTGATGTCGCTTCCCTCCGTTAGCCGCACGGATTTGCCTAACTGGAAATCAAGACCGTCCCAGTGGACTCGCGGCTCGCCCGATCTCCCCAGGCGGAGGTAAGCGGGCCCCTGCTGAGCAACCAGAGCGCGTGTGGCGAGTTCAGCTTCGAACGCGTCACCGGGAGCCACTACGGTCATGTTGGGGAGTGTCCTCATTACCGCGATATCCTCCGTCGCATGATGGGTGACGCCCAAGGCACCATACGCCAAGCCGCCACCTACACTCACAACCTTCACGTTCGCGTTGTGGTAGCAAACATCATTGCGTATCTGCTCGAAGCAGCGAAGAGTGGGGAAATTGGCGATCGAGTAGGTAAACACGATCTTTCCACAAAGGGCTAATCCGGCGGCGATGCCTGTCATGTCCTGTTCGGCGACTCCCGCATTCACGAATCGGCTCGGAAATTTCTCCGCAAACGGCTCGACCACCCCGAAGCCCAGGTCCCCGACGAGGAGATTGATCCGATCATCCTTCTCCGCTAACTCCACCAAGGTCCGCATGAACGCTGATCTCATATTGGTTCCCCCAACTCGGCTAGCGCGTTCCGTAATTCGTCTACGCTCGGTGGTCGATAGTGCCACAAGAGCTTATCCTCCATGAAGCTGACACCTTTTCCTTTGACTGTGTGGGCGATGACGCATGTTGGGCTTCCCGCCCGACGAGGAACCTCACGAAATGCATGCTCGATCTCTGACGGATCGTGCCCGTCGATTTCACAGGCCGACCAGCGACACGCCCTCCACTTATCTGCGAACGGATTGAGATCCAGGACCTCGGCGACACGGCCAATGCTTTGTATTTTGTTATAATCGATGATGGCGACAAGATTATCGAGCTGATGGTGGCCGGCGAAGAGCATGGCCTCCCAAGTGGAACCCTCATCGCATTCTCCATCGCTCAACAGGGCAAACACGCGGTAAGGTCGGGCGTCCCGCTTGCCAGCCAATGCCATCCCACACGCAATGGAAAGGCCGTGGCCGAGAGACCCGGTTGATACTTCCACTCCAGGAACCCCCGCATGTGTAACGTGGCCCGCCAAGCGTGATCCGTTCTGGTAGAAGGTCCCCAGCCAGCTCTTCGGGAAGAAGCCTGTTTCGGCGAGCACAGCGTACAGGGCCGCGCAGGCGTGTCCCTTGCTCAGGATAAAACGGTCTCGGCCGGACCAGTCTGGCCGCGCCGGATCGATGCGCAAGATGCGCCCGTATAGGACGGCCAGCAATTCAACCATGGACAAACAGGAACCAGTGTGCGAGCTCTTGGCAGCGTGAATCATCCGGACGGTGTGAATCCTGATATTGCGAGCGAGACGCTCAATGTCGCGGGTGTAGCTCGTCTCGGTGACCGAAGCCGTTTTTTCCATGCCTACCTCACTCTGGCGCATGACTTTTTGCGCGGGTCTTGACCAGGAGTCCCACCGTTCCAGTCAGAATCTGCATGTCTACCCAAAACGAACGCCTTTGGACGTACTCCAGCCCTAACCTGATCTTCTCGGGTCTTATCTTTTCTCGATACATCTCGTGTGGATCGACACTGCCCTTGAGGATTTCACCCTCGTTGTGGAACCTCATGGAAGCCCAATCCGTGATGCCGGGAAGAACTTCCAAGAGCCGCCGCTGCTCCGGACTGTACATCTCCACTTCGGAGGCCACTTCCGGGCGTGGCCCAACAAAGCTCATTTCACCCTTCAAGACATTGATCAGCTGCGGTATTTCATCGAGTTTGTATCTTCTAAGAACGCGTCCGACTCTGGTTACCCTCGGATCGTCATCCGCCGTGGAGGGGCCCCCGATTTTGTCTGCATTCACCACCATCGTGCGGAACTTAAAGAGTCGAAATGGCTTTCCGAATCGTCCGATCCGAGTCCCTGCATACAACACTGGTCCCGGTGAGCTCTGTTTCATTAGTACTGCAATGAGCAGCATTAGGGGGGAGAGCACCAAAAGTCCCACAAGAGAGAACACCACATCCATCAGGCGCTTAGTCAACGGCCCAACTCCTTACTCGGGATGATTTGCACGGACAACCCTTTTCGCCAGATAACCTGTGGTCAACGAAAGCGCAGAGCACGCAAGGCATCGAATTCCAGCGGTTGATATTGATAGAAGCGCCGCACCCAAGCAGGAAAGAAACCCGGCTCCAATCTGCCAACATTTCACGGGAACCTTAGGGAGTCGCTACCGGTTTCAGCTGTGAAGCGAAACCCCCACGCCATCCGCAGCCAACCGCTCACCGGATTCCACTGCTAAAGCAGCCATGCAAAGGAGCCCTCGGTTTTTCATTCGTTTGAGAAACTCTAATGTGCGTTCTGCTTCTTTAGCCGTCACTGCCGCATGACATGGTAACGTCACAACATGACGCGAAACTTCTTCGGCCACTGGGCAACTACCCTTTTGATAGCCTACGGCGCTCCATTCCTGCTCGGACAAAGGATGCACAGGTGATGAGAACCAATCCCCGAGCTCTACTCTGTGCCTTCTAGCTTCCTCCAGCACACGGACCTTATTCGGGAGCTGTAGCGGATAACAGATCAAGACGGCTTCGGAATCGGACTGGATGCTCAGCCCCGGGACACCCATAGCCTGCAATCCTCGCTCATATTGCTCAGCCAAGCGCTTATGCCGCGATATGACCTGGTTACTCGCTCGCATCACCGCCGTGAGCCGGGCTCTTAACGAAGGCGAGAGGGCTTTTTCATAATCTGGACCGAGTCTTCCTTCAAGCGCGTCGCTGGTCCAAGTCGCGATCGCCACCCCGCTCTTCGACAGCAACCGATAAACGTCCCGCGCGCCCCAGAAGAACCGAGGATGTTTGGTCAGGCGATGTGCGACATATTGAAGGTGCAGCTTCGCGGTCTCCACAGCCTTCGGCTTCCTGAAGCACTTAGCAAGGTCCCGCATCCTGGCCCGCAAGGCCTCAGAATTGACTGTCGCTGCGCCTCCCATTCCAATGATGAACGGCTTTCCCGGATCGTAAGAATAAAACGCGGCAACCCCGATCGAGCCCAGATCCTGGCCCCTATATTTCGATCCCCACACGTGGCAGGTATCCTCGATGACCGCTAGCCCGTGCCTTTGCGCCGTTTCCATGATCGGTTCCATGTCACACGGAATCCCGAATGTATGCTGTGCGACGATCACTTTGGAACGACTGGTAACTCTCCGTTCAAGCTCTACCGGGTCGATGTTGTACGTCCTCGGGTCGATGTCCACATACACGGGTCGTGCGCGCATACCGAGAATCGGGCTGGGCACAGCGACACACGTAAAGCCCGGTATGAGAACTTCGTCACCGGGCTGAAGATTCATCGCGCGGAGAAGTGCGTAGAGCGCGACACGCCCGCGATAGAAATAGAACGTGTTCTCTGAGGGCAACGTCTTCATTCAACCATCCAGTCGCGATACAACTGACTCCACGAGACTTTTCCTAGAAGCTGTTGCATAACCCATATTCGGCCCAATGGAATCAATAATTTAGGTGGGTTGTGCAATACGTTCTAGGCATTCTGCCGCTCAAACACGATGCGGAGTGCATGGATCAATCGTCTTTCGGACAACAAACGTATTACGCCCCAGAGCGAACCACAGCCGCGCATCAGATGCATACTGCCAATTACCAAAGGAACCGAAAAAAGGTACTGGAGGTCCCTCTCGCCAATAGCAATCCTGATCGAAAGAGTCAGCGCTGCAACGCAGTAGACTCCCGCAGTGGCGAGAAACCCCCGGCCCAAAAACGGGGACCATAGCGCCAGCGAGCCGGTCACAATCAGCGCCGCTACGAAACCCGCTGGCACTAGATGCCTCCAGCATACTGGCATTAAATCGGCGTGTGCGAATGCCAGCACCGTCCACACGCCGTCGGACCAGTTGTGCCGCCAAAACGACACTAAGTCCGACCGAGCCTGGTAATCGGCAAAGGCCCCGGGGGCTAGCAGGATCTTGCAACCCGCACGCGTGAGCCTTCGTTTGAACTCCATGTCCTGGATGCGTGTCAACTTCTCATTGAACAATCCAATTCTTTGAAACAACTCCCGCCTACAGCAGAAGAACGCCACCGTATCAACGATTTCAGGCTCCTCCTCCGGCTGAGAAAATCGGTAGCGCAAGTTGCCAACCCCAAACCGTTGCGTCAGTGCTTTTACGATCGCTCGTCCTATGAGCGTGTCGTCCCGCCCGATGATACGCAACGTTCCGCCCACATCATCTGCCCCATACTGGAAAAGGACCTGGATGCACCGCGCAATGTAGCCTCTCTCGCATATCGTGTGCGCATCCAGGCGCATGATTACTTCGCCCTTCGCGGCGCAAATTCCGATATTCAGAGCGTACGGTGTAACTCTGTGCGGGTTATCAAGCAACCGGACCAATCGATATCGCTCTGCAAAATCGCGGATAATCTTCCGGGTGCCGTCATCGCTCATGCCATCCACAACCAAGATGTCGAGCCGTTCGAGCGGAAATCCATTATTTAGGATCGAGTCTAGGCACCTGGTGATAAACCGCAGCTCATTTCGGCACGGGATGATGATCGAAACCGTTGGCCAGGCTTCTGTTGCACGATCTACGTCAAACATAGTGTTGGTGAGGTTCCTTGGTGTGACGATGACTTCCGGCTTTCAGTTCAGGCAGAGGCTGCTCTCAAATCGCCTTAGCCAGATCTCTAAAGCGATTGGGTTGAAAACGTCTTTGAAGGACATCGATCCGTGATTCGGCGGCTGGTTACAATACAGCAGATAACGCCGCTGGAGCGCTTGACGGTCTACCAGGCCCAGCTTCGCGGAGAGCATTTCGCCATCCATAAGGTTCTCCATCCTCTGCCGTAGTTCATGCTTCAGCCATTCCGCCTGAGGAATGGTGAAGCCCTGCTTGTCCTTTCTCCAGACGATCGACTTGGGCAGATAACTCTCCATCGCTTTGCGGAACACCCACTTGGTCCAGCCGTCCCGGAGCTTCAACTCCGGTCCGAGCGACAGAAGTAGCTGAACGAACCGGTAGTCGAGAAAAGGCAGCCTGATTTCCCGAGACCAAGTCATAGACGTGCGATCTTCGTAATGCACGAGGGCAGGCACCGACAGCCGGGCGAGATCGATACGCTGCCGATCAGCAAGGCTTCCGTCACCCAGCCCGGTTGGTAGAACAAAATCTTGAGCCTGAAGCCGTGGTCCACAAATGTCGATTTCGGCCGGCTTTGCGAATCGCGGAAGATAACGCTTAGCCTCACTGATCTTGAACTGCGAGAACACAGTCCCATTTTGTAGAAAACCCGACAGAACCTTTAGGGTGTCGAACCAATGACCGCCCTTCGAAAGCTGCTGGAGGTAGAAGATCAGGAATTTGAAGTAACCGCACAGGTTCTCATCTCCTCCCTGTCCGCTCAAGAGTACGGTGATTCCGAGCCGCTGGGCTTCCTCCATGAGCAGGTAGTGAGCTACGGGGGAGAAACTGCCAACCGGCTCGTCGTTGGCATAGATGACCGCTTCCAGTAAATCGAACCACTCGGCTGGATTGAATCTCAATTGGACATAGTGCACGGGACAGGCAAGATGCCGGCTTGCTGCCTCGATGAATGGCCCTTCGTCATATTCCGGGCGGCCGCTGACCGCGGAGATGGCATGCAGGTCAGCATTACGCCCGAGAACGTAACGCATCGCCGCCGCGATCGAGGACGAATCCATCCCGCCAGATAGCAGAATTCCTACCGGAACGTCACTCCGCAGTCGCAATGTGACTGCGTCGAGAAAAGTGGCCCGCACGGCTTCTATTGCCTGTTCATGGTTCAAGGAACTATCGACACCCGCCATTGTCCAATACCTCTCCAACAGAACTTCGGGCCGCATGCTTCCGTCGAGGCGAAGCGTTAGATTATGACCCGCTGGTAATGCCTCGATCCCGGAAAAGAAAGTCTCCGGCTGAGCATCTAATAGGCTTTGCTGAAGAAACCGTCCCACCGTTTGCGCGTTGACTCCGAAGCGTTTCCCGCTTCCCGCGAGAATCGCCTTAATTTCAGAAGCAAAGAAGAGCGTCCCGTCACGCCAACATAGATAGAGCGGCTTAATCCCAAATCGGTCGCGGGAAAGCAGCAACGTGCGTTTGCCGAGGTCGATCCAAGCGATGGCCCACATGCCGTTGAACTTCTGGAAAGCTTCCTCGCCCCACGTCGCGAGCGCCCAGAGAACCACCTCGGTATCGGACTCGGAACGAAAGGTCACTCCCAAACTCTCGAGTTCGCTCCGCAGCTCCTTATAGTTGTATATTTCCCCGTTGAAAATAAGTCCTTGGCTCCCGTCGGGCAGGAACATGGGCTGGTGCCCAGCCTCCGTAAGATCGATAATCGCCAGCCGTAGGTGACCGAGCGCAACCTCAAAATTTCCAACCGACCCAGACCAGGAACCCTCCCCATCAGGACCTCGGTGTCGCTGCGCATGTAGCATGCGATGGGTGGCTGCGCCTCCAGCATAGCCCCGTTCAGTTGAGATGACTCCCGCTATGCCACACATCTGCTAGCCTCGAAACGTCCGACTTTTTGCCCAGCGAATAAAGCTGCTTTCTAGATTACGGCTTCGAGCAGCACGCGTGGTGATGGGGTAGGGGAGCGAATTAGGATAAACCTCTAAACCGCGCGTCGAACGGCATAGAGCAACCCGACCGCCCCACCGGTAGGTCTGACGATGCACTGGAAGCCGTTGTTCGCCAGCACCTTTGCGCACCTCTCTAAGGAACCAGGAACACGGAAATCGTGGTATTCAATGATGAATTGTTGTATGCGCGCGAGGGTTGCATGACTCGCGCCCTCTAAAATCTCGGCTTCTGCTCCCTCCGTATCTATTTTGACCAGCGCCAAAGATTCGGTTTGGGTGCATCTGCCGACTACTTCATCGAGCCCCACGGTCTTGGCTAAAAACGTTTCGCCAGTAGAACCCCTCGCGGCAAACGCAGTCGCGGCAGTGCTGCTAATTCTTAGGAGCTCAACCGTTCCTGAGCTTCGCCAGACTCCCTCATTGTAAAGCCGTGCCCGCTCGCGAAAGCCATTCGCAATGACGTTCTCATTAAGAACTTCAAAAGCCCCTGGGCTTGGCTCATATGCGTGCACCTTCACAGCCGGCTTGCGGCTCAGCCAATCTAGCGACAGGGCACCGATGTTTGCACCGATATCGATCAATTCACCGACATCAGGCTCGTGGAGATGAAAGCTGTAGTGATGATCACGGAACACACTGTCAAATCCCTGAAGCGAGCGTTCCTGCAAGCCGCCTTGAATCACGAAGCCTCGACGGAATACGAGCGGCGGGCCAGGATCGCGCGTGCGTGACCAGGAAAGACATACTTCCCGCCAATTTCTGACGTGCCGCATGAGTGCGACTGCAGTCCGCACATGACGAGACGCTTTTCTGGCACGAACTGTAAGGGCCATCCTTGTCGCTCGCTCCGTAAATTCTTTAAATCCTTCGCTTTGCCACGAACGGGCTCTGCACGTTCACAAACTAGCTGAACCCAAAACACGGGCCAACCTTACACTTTCAAAGGGGACTCAAACTACTACCAGGCACGGAGTTGGTCGGGAAGGTGCCAGCGTGAAGCTTGCGGGCATATAAGCCTATAACAGCGAGATGAGCCAATCCGGTTGCGGTAAACGTCAAAATGAACATGTAAAGGGTTCCGCTTATGCCGGACTCGGCGGACAGACCTTGGAAGAGGACGAAACAGAGATAAGAAACATGCCATTGAAGGGCGCTCCGTCGACCTGTCGCATATCTCCGAAGAAGGCCCAGGAGGAAGCCGAGGATCAGGAGGTAGGCGGTCAAGCTGTAGAATCCGTCGTCGGTATACACTGATCCAACGAGTCCAGGCGAAGGAGTTTCGTATCCATACGTGTGAGCATCGGCGTGAACCATGAAACCTAATCCTTGCATGGGTTGGGCCTTCTTGTTCGGATTGAGGGCTCGCGGGTACCAGGACGTTAAAGCGTCTACACCTATAGGATAACCTTCAAAAAGGTATTGATAATGTGGCACCGAGTTGATGAACTGGCACCATCCCCGGAAAACGCCGTCGTCCCCCCATCGCGTCCCGATTCCGCCGAGGATGTTCTGCGTCGCCTTGTCCAACGTCAAAGGTCCCGTATCCAGCAGCAACAGCTGCCCCTTAATCCCAACGCCGACGACGGAGATGATCAGGCAGGCCAGAATGATTCGCGGTTTCACTAGTGACCAGAATCTGCGCGGATTGTAGGTATACAGCACCAAAGCAGCCCACAATATCGGTGTCTCAAATCCACCCTTGTTCGCCCTGAGAAAAAATGACACAAACAGCATGGCGAGCAAGATGACGAAAAAACGCACCTTGTTTCGTACACTGGGAAGGATCAGCGCCATGCCAAATACGGCGATGTCTGCTCCCCTGTAGAAAAAGCCACCCGTTGGCCCCGGGCCACCC
>Ga0137409_10000970_pt1 | contig 31170 bp, 25 predicted proteins | sample CZODoug1_16funga_FD_122059 | JGI IMG/M metagenome (GOLD analysis project Ga0137409, IMG submission 122059) | Vadose zone soil fungal communities from Angelo Coast Range Reserve, California, USA - CZODoug1_16fungal (Hybrid Assembly) | ecosystem: Environmental > Terrestrial > Soil > Vadose zone... | reverse complement strand
CCTCGGGAAAGCTCTCGGCGCCGATCGGCACGATCATGTATTCTTGGAAGTCCACGGTATTGGCCGCGTGCGCGCCGCCGTTGAGAATGTTCATCATCGGCACGGGCAGCACGTTGGTGACCGGCCCCCCGAGATAGCGGTACAGTGTGAGGCCGGCGTCCTGGGCCGCCGCCCGCGCCACGGCCATCGACACCGATAGAATGGCATTAGCGCCGAGGTGACTCTTGTTGGGGGTGCCGTCGAGATCGAGCATCGCGTAGTCCACCGCGATCTGCTCCTCGGCCGACATGCCCTCGAGCCGCGGACCGATCACCTCGTTCACGTTCTTCACCGCCTCGAGCACGCCCTTACCGCCGAACCGCTTCTGATCGCCGTCGCGCAGCTCGACCGCTTCGTGCTCGCCGGTCGAGGCGCCGCTCGGCACGGCCGCCCGTCCGGCCGCGCCGCTCGACAAGGTGACGTCCGCCTCGATGGTCGGATTGCCCCGGCTGTCGAGAATCTCGCGCGCGCGCACCGAGATGATCGTACTCATGATGGCCCCTACCCTAGCGGGCGGCGCCCTCTGCGTCAACGCGCGCCTTGAGGGCGACGATCGCGGCACGCACCCGGTCGCGCAGCTCCTGGCGCCGGTCGACCGTCATCCCTGCCGTGGCGATCGGATTGCCGACCACGATCCGGATCGGCCGGGGTCGCAGGACGAACCGCCCCTTGGGCATGATCTCGAACGTGTTGCCGACGTAGACGGGCACCACGGGCACCTGGGCGGCGATGGCGAGCCCGAAGGGCGCGTTCTTGAACGGCAGCAACTCTCCCGTGCGGCTCCGTGTCCCCTCGGCAAACAACAATGCCGAGATCCCACCCCGGATCAGCTCGGCGGCGTCTTTGTAGGCCTCCAGGGCCCGCGCCGGATGCGCGCGGTCGATCGTCAGGTGGCCCGCCGTCACCATCGCGCGGCCCAAGAGCGGGATCCTGGCGAGCTCCTGCTTCGCCACCATCCGCACCGAGCCCGGCAGCGTGGCCGCGAGGGCCCAGATGTCGAACATGGATGAGTGGTTCGAGATGTAGACGACCGGGCGGTCGGGAATGCGGTCGAGCCCCTCGGCCTGCACCGGGGTCCCGGCCGCCCAGAGCACCTGGCGCGACCAGTCGTTCGTTCCCCAGTCGAAGACACCGCCGGGCCGCCGCTTCACGCCCAGCCGGGCGGCGACGATCACAGCCGTCGCGTGGATCACGCTCGAGACCACGACCACCAGGTAGAACCACAGGGTGCGGATCATCGCGCGGCGAAATGATCGAAGCCGGCGGGAGGAGTTATCCGTCGTCCGTGGTCCGTCATTAGTAGTCCCCGACCGGACGTGCAATGTCCGATCTGGGTCAGCACGAGTCCCGTGGCGCGGCGAAACGCGCGGGCGCCCGCGATCCCGAAGCTTCGCGGTAGTGCGACCAGCAGCTCGTACTCCTCGCCACTGCGCGCGGCCGCGCGTGGCGTGACACCCGACCAGCACGGAATGCGCGCCAGCTCGATCGCAATCCCGACGCCCGACGCCGCCGCGAGGTGCCCCGCGTCCCCCGCCAGCCCGTCGGAGATATCGATCATGGCGCGCGCTCCACGCCGCGCCAGCCAGCGCCCCGCGGCGATACGCGGCACCGGACGGGCGAAGCGGCGCCGCACGGCGGGAGCGAGGCGTCGGCCCGCGCGGAGCGCGGCGAGCGCGAGCCCCGCGCCCCCGAGCCGCCCGGTCACCCAGAGCCCGTCACCCGGACGCGCACCGCTCCGCCGCACCGGCCGCGGGGCGACGCCGAGCACGCACACGTCCACGATGTAGCGGGGCGAGCGCACCAGATCGCCGCCCAACACCCGCGCGCCAGCGCTGCGCGCGGCGGCGCCGACCCCCGTCATGATCTCCGTCGCGGGATCTCTGCGCCGCTTCCCCCTTCCCCGGCCTGTTCCGGGCAGTCCCACCGAGACGAGCACACCGAGGGGCTCCGCGCCGTCGGCGGCGAGATCGGATAACGCGGCTGCCGTCGCGCGCCAGCCGATCTCTCGCAACGCGAGCCAGTCGGTGCGGAAGTGCACCCCTTCGAGCGACAGATCGATACTGATCGCGAGGGTCCGGCCGCCGACGGGGAGCAGGGCGCAGTCGTCACCCAGGTCGCGGCCCGCGGCGCCGAGCGTCGCGAAAATGGCGCGCAGGCGGTCGAACTCGCCCCCTGCGCCCAGGCGGAGTGACCGGCGCTTCACGCCGTCTCCGGCGGCTCCAGGACCGTGAGCACGGGAGGTCCGACCGGCTGCGTGTTGGTCCACGCGCGCCAGATCTCGGGCAGGGCGGCCAGGACATCTGCGGGACGCAGGCTGCGTGCCGTCCACTGGCGCGCGCCGTGCTCCGCCGCCCGCCCCAGCGCGTGAGCGCCCAGCGCGGCGGCCTCGGGCCCCGCGCTGCCGCGGGCGAGGAATGCGCCGATGAAGCCGGCGAGCAGGTCGCCGGAGCCGCCGGTGGCGAGTCCCGGGTTGCCGCTCGCGACCACGTGAATCGGCCCGCGCAGGTCCGCGATGACGGTGGGCACCCCTTTCAGGAGGACGGTGCCCTTCACCTTCTGCGCGGCTTTCGCCGCGGCGGCCCAGCGGTCGTTCGCTGCCGCATCGGCGAGCTCGTCGCCGAACTGGGCGCGGAACTCACCCAGGTGCGGCGTGAGCACTACCGGCCGCTCCGCGGGGCCGCGGAACAGCGTGAGGGCGTCGGCGTCGAGCACGGTCGGGACCGGGCGGCGCGCGAGCGCGGCCTGCAGGAACTGGGCGCGGGGCGGCTCGCGGCCCAGGCCTGGACCGATCACGAGCGCGTCGGCCCACTCGAGTGCTTCGGCGGCCTCGGCCTCGAGCTCGGGGCCGAGCGCCGACTCGACCGTGAGCACGTCGGGGAGGCTGGAGCGCGCGGCCTCGATCGTCTCCTTCGCGGCCACGAGCTTCACGAGCCCCGCGCCGGCGGCGAGCGCCCCACGCGCGGCGTGGAGCGCGGCGCCCGTCATCCCGTGCGCGCCGCCGACCACCGTGACCCGGCCGCGATCGCCCTTGTGCATCGTCGGGGTGAGCTTCGGGAGCCGCGCGCCCGCCCACGCGTCGGTGATGAGTACGGGCCATACGGGATCGGCGGGCGGCAGCCCGATGTCCACGACCACGATTCTGCCGCACCACTCGCGCGCCAGCAGGTGACCCCGGCGCGGGCCCCCGAACGTGATCGACAGCTCGGCGCGCACCGGTCCGTGCGCCTCGCCGCTCGACAGGTCGAGTCCAGTGGGCCCGTCGATCGCGACGACGGGCGCGTTGTACGCGACCAACCGCTGCGCCAGCGTCAGCACGTCGCCGCGCGCCGGTCCGGCGGCGCCGGTCCCGAGCAGCGCGTCGATCACCACGGCGGTGGCGGGCCACGGCTCTTCCCGGCCCGTCTCGCGCACGCCGTCCATGCGGGCCAGCGCGCGGTTGTCGATCGCGTCGTCGGTCTTGGGGTCGAGCGCGGCCACCCAGACGGCGATGCCGCTCGCATGCAGCGCGCGCGCCACCACCCACCCGTCGCCCCCGTTGTTCCCCGCCCCGGCGACCACCAGCGCTCCGCGGGCGAGCACCGCGGGATGGTCGCGCATGATGAGGTACGCGACCGCTCGTCCCGCGGTCTCCATCAGCACGCGTGAGGGAATCCGGTATTGCGTGCGCGCGGCCGAATCCCAGGCGGCGGCCTCGGTCGCGGACAGCACGGGGATCGGGTTCACGGAATCACCACTCCTCCGTATCCCACCACGGCGTCGTCGTCCCCCGTCACCATGCCGGAGTGGCTGTAGTGCACCACGTCGGCGCGTCCGGCGCCGAGCGCCCGGGCGGCGGCGATCACCGTGGCCGCGGGCGCCCGGCCGCACATCGAGATGCGCTCGCTGCGGCAGCGCGCGAGCAGCTCCGCACCGTCGAGCGCCGCGACGGCGTCGAGCGCCCGCCGGTCCTTGCGCTCGGACGTCGTCGCGGGCTCATAATGGTTCAGATCGCTCGACGCCAGCAGCAGCACCCGGTCGGGCCAGCGCCGCACCAGCCCGGCCAACGTCTCGCCCAACCCACGGCATCCCTCCCACGCATCCCACGCCAGGACGAGCGGCACGATCCGCACATCGGCTCGCCGGAGCTGAAGGAACGGCAGCTCGACCTCCACCGCGTGCTCGGCGGCGTGCGCGGCGTGGTCCGGGCCCACCAGCGGCGACGTCTCGAGCAGCGCGCGGGCGAAGCCGTCGTCCACGCTCACGTCGCCGAGCGGCGTGCGGAACGCGCCCGCCTCCCACAGCGATGCCCCGCCGGGCGCCTGGCTCACGCCGGTGTGATTGGGCGCCAAGATCACGACGATCGGGGGGATCTCGAGGCGGGCGAACACGTGCGCCGCGGTGAGTCCCGAATAGAGGTAGCCCGCGTGCGGGGCCACGGCGGCGCGCGCCGGGGCTGGGCGCGCCTCGCCCACGGCGTCGAGCAGCTCCCGCACCGTGCGCTCGAGCTCATGCCTCGTCCCCGGGTAGAAGCGCCCGCTCACGGCGGGCGCGCGCACGGCGTCCAAGCCTATTTGGAGCTCTGGCCGATCGCGCGACCGAAGGAGATCTCCCCGTTATCGATGCGGATGTTGAACCCGCACTCGGGGTTCGAGCAGACCCAGGCCTTGTACGTGATCGGCGCCCCGTCGCGGCCATAGTCCGACAACGGAATGAGGAGACCTTGCTGGCACTTTCTACAGGCGGGCCACTCCCTCACGTCGTCCATGCGGCACCCCCCTTCACCCGATCCGACGCCCCTATCCGCGCTCCACCCCGGGCCACGGATAGCCGGCCCGGAACACCTCCGCAAAATCATAGACCCGCTCGAAGTCTTCCACCTTGTCGGTCGGTTGGCTCGCGAGCAGGCCTACGTCGATCAGCGTGAACACCATCCGTCCCAGGTCCTCGGTGGTGGCGATGCCCCAGTGCCCGAGGACGGTCGGCGCGAGCAGTCCGAACTGCTCCCGCGCGAAGTCCCGGCATGCCCAGGCGAGCTCCGCGCCGCTCAGGTGCCGGCGCGCCGGGAGCTTGCCCTGGGCGTACTCCAGGGCGGCCAGCACGAACAGATAGCCCCGCTCGTGATAGCGGCCGTCCTGCCGCCCGATGCGTTGGAACGCCTCTTCGAGCGTCGCGAAGTCGCTCACGGCCGCGCCTCCGTCTGTCCCGACGGGCGCGCCCGCACCGCGAGCGGCCGCAACGGGTGCGGCTCGAGCAGCGCCAGCTCGAGCACCTCGTCGATCGTCTCCACCGGCTTGATCTCGAGCAGCTGCTTCACCTCGTCGGGGACATCCACGAGGTCGTTCTGGTTGCGCGCCGGCACCAGCACCGTTTTGACGCCCGCGCGCGCCGCCGCCGTCAGCTTCTCCTTGAGCCCGCCGATCGGGAGGATGCGCCCCCGCAGCGTGAGCTCGCCCGTCATCGCCACATCGTGGCGCGACGGCCGGCGGCACAAGAGCGACGCCAGCGCGGTCGCGATCGCGATCCCGGCCGACGGACCATCTTTCGGCACCGCCCCGGCCGGCAGGTGGAGGTGCACGTCGGTCTGCGTGAACGCCTCCAGCGGAATCCCGAGCGGCCCGGCGCGCGCCCGCAGCAGACTCCACGCCGCCTGGGCGGACTCCTTCATGACGTCTCCCAGCTGCCCGGTCAGGGTGATCTGCCCCTTGCCCGGCATCTGAATCGCCTCGATGAACATGATGTCGCCGCCCACGGGCGTCCATGCGAGCCCGGTCGCCACCCCCACCTCGGCCTCTCGTCCCGCTACCTCGCTCTGGACTTTGGGCTGCCCGGCGAACTTCTCGAGGTTCTTCGCCGTGATCTTGATAGCCGCCGTCCGTCCCTCGACCACTTCGAGCGCGGCCTTGCGAAGCACGCCCTGGATTTCCCGCTCGAGCTGGCGCACGCCGGCTTCCCGCGTGTATTCCGCGATCAGCCGCTCGAGCGCGCCGTCGGCGATGTTCGCCCGCTCCGTCTGGAGCCCCGTCTCCTTCAGCTGGCGCGGCAGGAGGTAGCGCTTGGCGATCGCGAGCTTCTCGCCCGGCGTGTACCCCGGCAAGGTGATCACTTCCATCCGGTCGAGCAGCGGGTCGGGGATGGGCGCCAGGCTGTTGGCGGTGGCGATGAACATGACGCCCGACAGGTCGAACGGCACCTCGAGGTAGTGGTCCACGAAGGTGCCGTTCTGCGCCGGGTCGAGCACCTCGAGCAGCGCGGCCGTCGGATCGCCGCGCACGTCCGCGCCCATCTTGTCCACCTCGTCCAGCATCAGCAGGGGGTTGCGCGTCTCGCAGCGCTGCAGCGCGTGGATGATGCGTCCCGGGAGCGCGCCGACGTAGGTGCGCCGGTGGCCGCGGACCTCCGCCTCGTCGCGCACGCCGCCCAGCGAGACGCGGGTGAAGCGGCGCCCCAGCGCTTCCGCGATACTCTGGCCGAGCGAGGTCTTGCCGACGCCCGGCGGGCCCACGAAACACAGGATGCCGCCGCGCGCCGCCGGGTTGAGGGTCCGGACCGCCAGGTACTCGAGGATCCGCTCCTTGACGGTCTTCAGGTCGTAGTGGTCGCGGTCGAGGATGTCGCGCGCGGCCTTCAGGTCGAGCCGGTCCTCCGACGTGCGGCTCCAGGGCAGCGTCGCGATGACCTCGAGGTAGGTGCGCGCCACGTGGTACTCGGCCGACTGCGGCGACATCTGGCGTAACCGCTTGAGCTCCCGGTCGACGACTTTCTTCGCCTCGTCGTGGAGCCCGGCGGCCTCGAGCCGGCCCGCCAGCTCGGTCAGCTCGTCCTCTCCCTCTTCTTCGCCCAGCTCCTGGCGGATCACGCGCAGCTGCTCGCGCAGCACGTACTCCCGTTGATTCTGGTCGAGGCGCGTGCGCACCTTCTCCTGAATCTGACTGCCCACTTCGAGGACCTGCAGCTCCTGGCCCAGCAGCTCGGCGAGCCGCTCCAGGCGGCGGTTCACGTCGTCGATCGCCAGCAGCTCGGCCTTGGCCGGGAGGGCGAGGTCGAGGTTCGCGGCCACGAAGTCGGCCAGTTTGCCGCCCTCGTTGATGCCGACGAGGACCTCGTGCAGCTCCTCCCCGAGGTAGGGCGCGATGTCGATCACCCGGGAGAACTGGGCGTGGACGGTGCGCTTCAAGGCTTCGGTGCGCGCGTCCTCGAGCACGGTGTTGGAAAGCGTCTCGTAACCCGCGACCAGCCAGTGCTCCATCGGCGTCACCTCGACGAGCCGCGCCCGCTCGAGGCCCTGCACCATGACGCGCACCGAGCCGTCGCCCAGCTTGAGCATCCGCACGACGGTGCCGAGCGTGCCGACCTCGTACAGCTCGTCGGCACGGGCCTGCATCACGGCGCCCTCGGGGGGCTCGGTGCCACCCAGCGGCCGCACCACGCCGAGCAGCAGCCGCTTGTTGCCCTGCACCACCTCGTCGATCAGGTGGACGGCGTGTGGATCGGTGAGCGCCATGGGCAGCACGACGTGCGGGTACACGACGATCCGGCCGAGCGGCAGGACGGGGAGGTGATCCACCTACTGCACCCGCACCGACTGCGGTCCCGAGAGGCGGGCCGGGAGCTTCGTCAGCCGGACCTCGAGGAAGCCCTGCTCGTAGTTCGCCCGAATGCTCTCGGGGTCGACCGGCGCGGGGAGGCGGAAGCGGCGCTCGAACGGACCGACCTGCACCTCCATCGCGTGGTAGTGCGGCTTGCCTTCGTGGCGCCGGGCGGTGCGCTCGCCGGCGATCGTCAGCACGCCGTCCACGTACTGGACGGTGAAGTCCTCCGAGCGCATCCCGGCGATGTCCATGTAGACCACCAGCGCGTCGTCGGTCTCGAAGATGTCGGTCGGCGGCTTCCACTTGGACGAGGCGACGAAGCCCACCGGGCGGCCGTGGGCGACTTCGTTGAAGTAGACCTCGAGCTCTTCGGCGGGGTGCACCGTGAAGGAGCCCGAGCCGCGGCCGGGCCGGCCGGAGGACGCGCCGCTATCGCGCATGGGGCACCTCCGCCACGGCCGCGCGCACCGGGGGGGGCGCCGCGTACAACGGGAACTGCTCGGCCAGCTCGCGCACGTCGGCCTTCACGCGCGCGATGGTCGCGTCATCTTTTTTCGTGAGCACGATGTCGATGAACTCCGCCACTTTGAGCATCTCGGCCTCGGTGAAACCGCGCGTGGTAACGGCCGGGGTGCCGATGCGGACCCCGCTGGTGACAAACGCTTTCTGGGGATCGCCGGGAATCGTGTTCTTGTTCACGGTGATGCCGGCCCGGTCGAGCAGCTCCTGGGCCTCTTTGCCGGTCACCTGCCTGGGCCGCAGATCCACAAGCATCAGGTGCGTGTCCGTCCCACCCGACACGATGGCATAGCCCCGCTCGACGAGCGCCGCGGCGAGGGCCTGCGCATTCCGCACGACCTGCGCGGCGTATGCTCTGAACTCCGGGGCGAGCGCCTCTCCCAGCGCCACCGCCTTTGCCGCGATCACGTGCTCGAGCGGGCCGCCCTGGAGGCCCGGAAACACCTGCTTGTCGACGTCCTTCCCGAACGCTTCCTGGCAGAGGATCAATCCACCGCGCGGACCGCGCAGCGTCTTATGAGTGGTCGTCGTGACGATGTGCGCGTGCGGCACGGGTGAGGGGTGGATCCCCGCGGCCACGAGCCCCGCGATGTGTGCCATGTCCACGATGAAGATCGCACCGACCTCGTCGGCAATGGCTTTGAGCGTCGCGAAATCGATGATGCGCGCGTAGGCGCTACTGCCGCCGATGAGGATGCGCGGGCGCTCACGTCGTGCGACGTCGCGCACCTGATCGTAGTCGATGCGGCCGGTGTCCTCGCGCACGCCGTAATGCGTCGCGCGGAACAGGGTCCCCGAAAAGTTCACGGGCGCGCCGTGGGTCAGGTGACCGCCGTGCGGCAGCGCCAGCCCCAGCAGCGTGTCGCCCGGCTTCGCCACCGCGAGGTACGCGGCCATGTTCGCCTGCGCGCCGGCGTGCGGCTGGACGTTCACGTGCTCCGCCTTGAACAGCGCCTTGGCTCGATCGATGGCGAGCTGCTCGACCTCGTCCACGATCTCGCAGCCCCCGTAATACCGCTTCCTCGGCAGCCCCTCGGCATACTTGTTCGTGAGCGCGGTGCCCATCGCCTCGAGCACCGCCACCGACACGAAGTTCTCACTCGCGATCAGCTCCAGCCCGTGCTCCTGCCGCTCCACCTCACGGCGGATCAGCTGGAAGATGACCGGATCCGCCTTGGCGAGCGGGGCGCGGCGATCGATCATGCGTCGATCTTCGCGACGCGCCGCTCGTGGCGCCCGCCTTCGAACGCGGTGTCGAGCCACTTGTGCAGGATCTCCATTCCTTCCTCCTCGCTCACGAACCGCGACGGCAGCACGAGCACGTTCGCGTCATTGTGCTTGCGCGCGAGCTCCGCGATCTCCGGGCTCCACGCCACCACGGCCCGCACGCGCGGAAACCGGTTGGCCACGAACGCCATGCCGGACCCCGTGCCACAGGTCAACACGCCGCGCTTCACCGCGCCCTTGCTCACGGCCTCGGCCACTGGGCGGCCGAAGTCGGGATAGTCGTCCGCCGGATCCATCGCCTTGGGCCCCGCGTCCACCGGCTCGTAGCCCAGGCGCTTCAGCTCGTCCACGAGCTTCTGCTTCAGCTGGAAGCCGGCGTGGTCCGCGCCCACGTAGATCCGCTCAGACACCGCCGTCTCGCCGTTCACCCGCGGGGATAGAGACCGCGGGCGACGATGATCCGCTGGATTTCGCTCGTGCCTTCATAGATCTCCGTCACCTTGGCATCCCGGAACAGCTTCTCCACGGGAAAATCGCGCATGTACCCGTAGCCGCCGAACAGCTGGACGGCCTGGGTCGTCACCCACATCGCGGTCTCGGAGGCGAACAGCTTGGCCATGCTCGCCTGCGTGGTGGCGTCGTCGCCCCGGTCCCGGCGCGTCGCGACCGCGTGCGTCAGCGCGCGGGCCGCCTCTACCCGAGTCGCCATGTCGGCGAGCTTGAACTGCACCCCTTGGAACTCCCGCAGCGGCCGGCCGAACTGCCGTCGCTCGGCGCAATACGCGACCGAGTGCTCCAGCGCCCGGCGGGCGATCCCGACCGCCTGCACCGCAATGCCCAGGCGACCGGCGTCGAGTCCCTCCATCGCGTACCCGAACCCCTCGCCCTCATCCCCCAACAGGTGGTCGGCCGGCAGCCGCACGTCCTCGAGCGCGAGCGACACGGTATTCGAGGCCCGCAGACCCATTTTGTCCTCGGGCTTCCCCGGACGATAACCGACGGCGTCGGTGGGCACAATAAAGGCGCAGATCCCGCGCTCCGCGCGGGCCATCACCATCATGAGGTCGGCCGTGCCGCCGTTGGTGGCCCAGGCCTTCGCGCCCGACAGGACCCAGTGATCGCCGTCGCGCACCGCGCGCGTGGACAGCGCCGCGGCGTCGGAGCCGGACTCGGGCTCGGACAGGGCGAAGCCGGCCAACAGCTCACCACGAGCCATGGCCCTGAGCCAGCGATCCTTTTGGGCGGGGCTGCCGTGGCGCGCCAGCATCGTCGTGGGAATCGCGTTGTGGATCGAGAGGGAGACGGCGACGCTGGCGTCCGCGGCGGCGATTTCCTCGAGCGCGAGCAGGTACGTGACGGTGTCCAGCCCCATCCCCTCGTACTCCTCGGGCGCGCACATGCCGAGGAACCCGAGCCGACCGAGCTCGTCGATCACCTCCCGGTCGAAATAGGCCCGGCGGTCCCACTCCGCCGCGAACGGCTCGATCTTGGTCCGCGCGAATTCGCGCGCCAGCTCGACGATCTGGCGCTGCGTCTCCGAGAGGCCCGGCGGCTCAATCGCGATAGACATAGAAGCCGCGCCCGCTCTTCCGGCCCAGGCGCCCGGCCGCCACCATTTTCCGCAACAGCGGCGCCGCCCGGTACTTGTCGTCCCCCAGATCGCGGTGCAGCACCTCGAGGATCGCGAGACACACGTCCAGCCCGATCAGATCGGCGAGCGCTAACGGCCCGAGGGGATGGTTCATGCCCAGCTTCATGACCGTGTCGATCGCGTCCGGCGTCGCGACGCCCTCCATCACGCAGAAGATCGCCTCGTTCACCATGGGCATGAGCACGCGGTTCGACACGAACCCGGGCGCATCGTTGACCACGACCGGCGTCTTCCCCAGAGCCTTCACGACCTCCACAACCTTCCCCACGGTTTCTTCGCGCGTCTCGAGCCCGCGAATCACCTCCACCAGCGGCATCACGGGGACCGGGTTCATGAAGTGCATCCCGATGACCTGGGGAGGGCGTTTGGTCTGGGCGGCGATCGTGGTGATCGAAATGGACGACGTATTGCTCGCGAGGATGGCGGCAGGCGGTGCCAGCCGGTCGAGCTCCGAGAAAATCCTGAACTTGACGTCGGGCTGCTCGGTCGCGGCTTCGATCACCAGCTCGGCATCCGCGACCGCGTCGAGGCTCATCGAGGTCCGGATCCGCGCCAGGGCCGCGTCCCGCTGCTCCGCGGTGACGGTCCCTTTCTTCACCTGTCGCTCGAAGTTCGTCCGAATGACGGCGAGTACCCGCTCGAGCAGGCCGGAGGCGACGTCGATCAGCGTGGTATCCCAGCCGTGCTGGGCGAACACGTGCGCGATGCCGTTCCCCATCGTCCCCGCCCCCACCACCGCGACCCGTGTCATGGACCGCTCGCCGATGTCCGAAACGAAACGCGCGCCATCAGAGGCGCGCGCGCAGAGCAGTGACGGTGGGCTTCAGAATCAGCACGGCCAGGCCGACCTTCACCAGGTCGCCCGGGAGAAACGGCAGCGTGGCGATCCGCACCGCACCGGAGCCGCTGCCGGTCAGGATGGCGAGCTGCGCGAGCCCTCCCAAGTGGATGAGAACCAGCCCCGCGGCCGCGGCGAGCGCAAGTCGCGCGACGCGACGTCCATCGCCGGCGATCTTGCCTACGGCGAAGGCGGCCACGGGATAAGCGAGCAGGTAGCCACCCGTCGGTCCCACCAGCCGGGCCAAACCGGGGAGCCCGTAGGGCGTGAAGACCGGCACGCCCGCCGCTCCCAAGGCGAGATATAGGATCATCGACCCCGCGCCGAGACTCGGCCCCAACAGGGCGCCCACGAGCAAGACGGCGAGCGGCTGCAGCGTCATGGGGACCGGCGTGCCGGGAAGGGGAACCGCGATCTGGGCTGCGATCGCGACGAGCGCGACGCCGAGCAAGACGGCGAGCGCGCGCCGCGCGGTGAGGGACGGAGCGGATACGACGGCGGTCTGAGCCTGCATCAGAGCATCTCCACGCTGAGGGCCACTGCGTTGCCGCCGCCGAGACACAAGGTGGCGAGGCCGGTCGTTTGCTTCCGATTCGTCAACGCGAACAGGAGCGTCGTGAGGACCCGCGCGCCGGAGGCGCCGATCGGGTGTCCGAGGGCGATGGCGCCCCCGTTCACGTTCACGCGGTCCCAGTCCCAGCCGAGGGCGCGCCCGTCGGCGATCGCCTGAACGGCGAATGCCTCGTTCGCCTCGATCAGATCGTAGTCGCCGATCTTCGTCTTGGCTTTCGCCATGAGATTCTGCACCGCGACGATGGGCGCGAAGAACAAATCTCTGGGCTCGCCGCCGGCGCTCGCATACGCGGTGACGCGGGCCAGCGGCTTGAGACCGTGCGCCTGCGCGAACGCCAGCGACGTGACGACGAGCGCGCTCGCGCCGTCGTTCAGGCCGGGGGAGTTGCCCGGGGTCACCGTGCCGTCCTTTTCGAACGACGGCTTGAGCGCCGCGAGCGCCTCGAGCGAGCTGTCCTTGCGGGGACCCTCGTCCTTCTCAATCACCGTCGGCCCCTTTTTCCCGGGGATCTCGACGGGGACCGTCTCCGCCTTGAAGCGGCACGCGTCCATGGCCGCCACGGCCTTCTGATGGCTCGCGAGCGCGAAGGCATCCTGGTCCGCGCGCGACACGCCGGCCTTCTTGGCGGTGTATTCGGCGAGGTTGCCCATGTGGGTGTTCGAGAACGAGTCCCACAGCCCGTCGTGGATCATGCCGTCGACGAGCTGGCTGTTGCCCGCCTTGATGCCGCCGCGCATGCCGTACACATAGTGGGGCGCGTTCGACATCGATTCCATTCCGCCGGCCACGATGCACTGCTCGTCGCCCGCCCGGATGGCCTGGGCGGCGAGCATCACGGCCTTGAGTCCCGACCCGCAGACCTTGTTGATCGTGAGCGCCGGAACCGTGCCCGGGAGACCGGCGTGAATCGCCGCCTGGCGGCCCGGCGCCTGGCCGACCCCGCCTTGAAGGACGTTCCCCATGATCACTTCTTCGACCGCGCCGGCGTCGATCCCGGCGCGGCGCACCGCCTCGCGGATCACCAGTGCGCCGAGTTTGGGAGCGGGCAAAGGTGAGAGGCCGCCCAGGTACTTGCCGATCGGTGTGCGGCAAGCGGAGAGAATGACGGGTGTGGTGCTGTCGGGCATCCTTTCAAACTAACGGGGTCAGTGAGCGGGTGCGAACCTCTTCCTGCACCTTCGCCACGAAGTCCGCGATGGGCAGCACTACTTGCTTGTTCCCCGCACCCCGGGCGCGCACCGCGGCGCTTTCCGCCTCGGCCTCGCGCTGCCCCACCACGGCCATGTACGGGATTTTCTGCAGCTCGCCGTCGCGGATCCGGTAGTTGAGGGTCTCGTTGCGCTCGTCGAGATGCGAGCGGATGCCCGCCGCGCGCAGCCGCTCGTGTAGCGCGCGCGCAGCAGGCGCCTGCGCGTCCGAAATGGGCAACACGCGGATCTGCTCGGGAGCAAGCCAGAGGGGGAACGCCCCAGCGAAGTGCTCAATCAAGAATCCGACGAACCGCTCCAGCGTGCCGTAAATCGCGCGGTGGATCATCACCGGCTGATGCGGGCGGTTGTCCTCCCCCGTGTACTCCAGGCGGAACCGCTCGGGGAGCTGGAAATCGAGCTGGATCGTGGATCCCTGCCACTCGCGGCCGATGGCGTCGTTGAACTTGACGTCGATCTTGGGACCGTAGAACGCGCCGCCGCCCTGGTCGATCCGGTAGGTGAGGCCGCGCCGCTTCAGCGCCTGCTCGAGCGCCCGCTCCGCCGCCGTCCACAAGTCGTCCGAGCCGAGCTTCTTTTCCGGCCGCGTGGCGAGGTCGAGGCGATAACTCAACCCGAACGTCTTCCCGAGCACCAGCTCCACGATGTCGAGCAGCCGGAAGATCTCATCCTCGATCTGGTCCTCGCGCAGGAAAATGTGCGCGTCGTCCATGGTGAGGCCGCGCACGCGCAGCATCCCATGCAGCGTCCCCGACCGTTCGTTGCGATACACGTTGGCGATCTCGGCGAGCCGGATCGGCAAGTCGCGGTAGCTGCGCTGCTGCGAGGCGTAGATGAGGATGTGCATGGGGCAGTTCATCGGCTTCACCCGATAGCGCACCTCCTCCGCCTCACCCTCCCCCGCCGCCATCGGGGGGAATTGATTCTCGGCGTACAGCGGCAGGTGACCGGAGCGCAGGAACAGCTGCTCGCGCGTCACGTGCGGCGTGTACACGAGCGAGTAGCCGCGCTCGAGGATCGTGTCCTCGATAAAACGCCGCAGCTGGAACTGGAGCATGGCGCCCTTGGGATGCCAGAAGATCAGCCCCGGTCCCGTGTCCTCCTGGGTCGAAAAGAGGTCGAGCTGCTTCCCCAGCACCCGATGGTCGCGCTTCTTGGCCTCCTCGAGGCGCCGCACGTAGCCCTCGAGGTCCTCCTTGGTGAACCAGGCAGTGCCGTAGATGCGCTGCAGCATCTGGCGGCGCTCGTCGCCGCGCCAGTAAGCGCCGGCGGCGTGCAGCAGCTTGAAGTGCTTGATCCGCCCGGTGCTCGGCACGTGGGGCCCGCGGCACAGATCCACGAACGGACCGTCGGTGTAGACCGAAATCACCTCGTCCGGACCGAGGTCCTCGATGCGCTCGAGCTTCAGCGGATCGTCCTTGAAGCGCCGCTTCGCCTCCGCGCGGTCCACCTCCTCGCGCACGAACGGGTAATCAGCTTTGACAACTTCTTCCATCTTTTTTTCGATCGCCTCCAGATCCTCCGGCGCGAAGGGCCGTTCCACTTCGAAGTCGTAGTAGAACCCGTCCTCGATCGGAGGACCGAAGCCGATCTTTGCCTGGGGGAACAGTTGCCGCACGGCCGTCGCCAGGACGTGGGCCGAGGAGTGGCGCAGCAGCTCGAGCGCCTGCGGATCCTTGTCCGTGAGGATGGTGACCTTCGCCCCGTCGGGGAGCGGGCGCGTCAGATCCCACACGGTGCCATTCACGCGCACCGCGAGGGCCGCCTTCGCGAGCCCCGGTCCGATCGCCTTCGCGAGGTCGGCGCCGGTGGAGCCGGCGGGGACGCGTTTCTCGCTCCCGTCGGGGAGCGTGACACGGATTTCGGGAGGCATCAGGTCAGTTGGCCGGCTGACCGGTCGCCGCGGGAGTGCCCGTCATGGGCGGCACGCGACGCCCGTCGCGGAAGTAGAGCGCGACGGTGAACAGAATCACCGCGGCGATCGCGAACCAGCGCGCGATGCGGCTCGGCGCGAGCACCGGAGACTCGTCGGGCATGGGACGGTATTCTAGCAGGGCGACGGACGGTCGGACAGTCGGACCGCCCCACAGTCCGCCGCTTCTATATTAAGGAATGCCCGAGGCCCGCTTCGAGCTTCCGCCGCAATACGACCCGCACGCCGTCGAGCGCCCGCTGTACCGGCGCTGGCTCGAGCGCGGCGTGTTTACGGCCCGGGTGGACTCACCCAAGCCGCCGTACGTGATCGTGATTCCCCCGCCTAACGTCACGGCCGTGCTGCACATGGGCCAGGGGCTGAACAACGTGACGCAGGACGTGCTCATCCGGTTCGAGCGGATGCGCGGCCGCGAAACCCTGTGGCTCCCCGGCACCGACCATGCCGGGATCGCCACGCAGAACGTGGTGGAGCGCGTCATCGCGAAGGAGGGGAAGACCCGCTTCGACCTGGGCCGCGAGGCGTTCGTCGCGCGGGTCTGGGCGTTCGTGCGCGAGACCGGCCCCACCATTCTCGAGCAGCTCAAGATGATCGGCGCGTCGTGTGATTGGACGCGCACGCGGTTCACTCTCGACCCGGCCTACTCGCAGGCAGTGCGGGAAGTGTTCGTGCGCTTGTGGGAAGAAGGGCTCATCTATCGGGGCCATCGGGTAATCCACTGGTGCCCGCGCTGCCTCACGGCGCTGTCGGACGAGGAGGCCGAATCGAAGGACATCGACGGCAAGCTGTACTACATCCGCTATCCCGTGGAGGGGGGCCCCAAGCCCTACCTCACGGTGGCCACCACGCGCCCCGAGACGCTGCTGGGCGACACGGCGGTGGCCGTGAATCCCCAGGACGCGCGCCATCGAGGCTTCGTCGGCAAGGTGGCCCGGGTGCCGATCATCGACCTGCCGGTGCCGATCCTCGCCGATGAGGCGGTCGAGCCCGGGTTCGGGACGGGGTTCGTGAAGGTGACCCCGGCGCATGACGCGACGGATTTCGAGATCGGGCTGCGGCACAAGCTCGAGATGCCGCTGGTGATGACCGAGGACGCGCGGATGGAGCATCCGACCCGCGTGCCGAAGGCGCTCGCCGACCTCGACCGCTTCGACGCGCGCGAAAAGATCGTGGACTTGCTCAAGGAGCGCGGGCTGCTCGAGAAGGTCGAGCCGCATCGGCATGCGGTACGCCACTGCTACCGCTGCGACTCGGTGGTGGAGCCGCGGCTATCCGATCAGTGGTTCGTGAAAATGAAGCCGCTCGCGGAGCCGGCGCTCCAGGCGTACCGCAGCGGGGCCATTCGCCTCGTGCCCGAGCGGTGGGGCGCGACGTACGAGCACTGGATGGAAAACATCCGGGACTGGAATATCTCGCGCCAGCTGTGGTGGGGTCACCGCATCCCGGTGTTCAACTGCACCAAGTGCGCCCATCAATGGGCCGACCGCGAGGACCCGAAGGCCTGCCCCAAGTGCGGCGGGCCGGTCGAACAGGACCCCGACGTGCTCGACACGTGGTTCTCGTCCTGGCTGTGGCCGTTCGCGACGCTCGGGTGGCCGGACAAGACGCCCGATTTGGCCCGCTTCTATCCCGGGCATACGCTCGTCAGCGGCTCGGACATCCTGTTCTTCTGGGTCGCCCGCATGATCATGGCGGGTTACCACTTCACGGGCGACAAGCCGTTCCAGACTGTCTACCTCCACGGCATCGTGCGGGACAGGCAGCATCGCAAGATGTCGAAGTCGCTCGGCAACGGCATCGACCCGCTCGACGTGGTCCGGAAGTTCGGCGCGGACGCGCTGCGCTGGACGACCATCGCCGGCGTGTCGCTCGGGTCGGACCTGGTGCTGGACCCCGACGACCTCGAGACGACGTTCGCGCCGGGCCGCAACTTCGCGAACAAGCTCTGGAACATTGGACGCTTCATCCTGGCGCAGCTGCCGGAGCAGGTGCCGTCTATCGGCAACTTGGAACCGTCGCGACTCGCGCTGGCAGATCGATGGATTCTCGGCCAGGCCCACAAGACGATCGTGGCTGCCACGGAACAGCTCGAGACGTTCCGCCTCGACGAAGCTGCCAAGACCTGCTTCGAGTTCGCGTGGAGCGATCTCGCTGACTGGTACGTGGAGGCAGTCAAGCCGCGCCTCGCTTCGGGCGACGCCGCCGCTGCTCAGGCCGTCCTGGCGTTCTGCTTCGACACCGTGCTCCGGCTGCTACATCCAGTCGTGCCTTTCATTACCGAAGAGTTGTGGCAGAAGCTGCCCGGCCGACAGCCCGAAGACCTTCTTGCGGTTGCAGCCTGGCCTACCGTGCCAGCCGCCTTGCCGAAGCTTCGGGCTGACCTCGAATTCGCGCGCGTTCAGGAGGCGATCTCCAAGATCCGGGCGATTCGCGCAGAATACCGCGTGGCTCCGAAGACGCGCGTTGCAGCCACTATCAAACCGAGAACGGAGCTGATCAGAGCCGCATTCGACGGAGAACGCGACACGATCATGCGTCTGGCCCAGCTTTCCGAGCTGCAGTTCGACGGCAGCTTGAGGGGCGCAGGTGCACACGCCGTGCTGGCGGACGGGAGCGAGGTGTTCGTCGCCCTGTCGGATGCGATCGACGTGCAGCAGGAGTGTCGGCGTTTGTCGGCCGAGCTGACCCGTCTCGAGCAACAGCTCGCGGGGCTCAGCACCAAGCTGGCCAACCAGCAATTCGTCGCGCGGGCGCCCGCCGAGGTGGTCGCCAAGGAGCGCGAGAAGGAGCGGGCGTGGCACGACCAGCGGCAGGTGCTGGCCGACAAGCTCAAGTCGCTGGGCTGCTCCTAAGCGCCCTGGCGTTCGGGTGCGCGAGCCAGGGTCCGCCGCCGGGCGGCCCGCCCCGTACCACGCCCGCCGCCATCCTGCGCACGACACCGGAGTCGGGAGCGGTCGTGCCGGATTTCCGGGGCAAGGCCGTCGTCCAATTCGACGAGGTGATCGACGAGACGCCCGGCGGCGCGGGCGGCGGAGGCGCGATCACCGGCCTGGCGCAGAAGATCGTGTTGTCGCCGGTCGCGGGCGACGTCAACGTGTCCTGGCACCGCAGCGCGATTCACATCCAGCCGGAGGAGGGGTGGAAGCCGAACCGCGTGTACCACCTCGAGCTGCTGCCCGGGATCGCGGACCTGCACCGCAACGTCACGAAGACCGGCACGACCATCGTCTTCTCGACCGGCGGCCCCCTGCCTGGGGCCGGGCTGAGCGGTACGGTGGTGCTGTGGGTCGAGCAGCGGCTGCTCGCGCAGGCGGTGATCCGGGCCGCCCCGCTCCCCGACACCGTCGCCTACGTCACGCTGACGGACTCTGCCGGAAACTTCCGGCTGCGGGAGCTCCCTCCCGGGCGCTACCGCGTGTGGGCCCTGCAGGACCAGAACAACAACCGCCGCCTCGACCGGCGCGAGCTGTTCGACACGGTCAGCGTCACGGTCGATTCGACGGCGAGTGTCGTGCTCTGGGCGTTCGTGCACGACACCGTGGGCCCGCGGATCCGCACCATCGAGTCGCTGGACTCGGCCACCCTGCGGATCAGCTTCTCGCAGCCGCTCGATCCGGCGCGGCCGCCCGACACGGCCGCGGTGCGCGTGTTCGCCCTGCCCGACACGACGCCCGTCGGCGTGCGGGCGCTGTACCGGCCGGCCCAGTTCGATTCGCTGCAGGCGCGGGCGCGCGCCGTGGCCGATTCGCTCAAGCGGCTGCAGGATACCACGGCCCGGCGAGATACGACGGCGCGCCGCGACAGCTCGCGCGCCCGAGCGGCCCCCCCCTCCGCAGCGGCCCAGCGGGCGCCCGCTGCTCCGAGGGGCGTCGCTCGGGCCGGGTCTGATACGGCGGCACGGGTCGATACGGCCCGCGTGCGCAAGCTCCTGGCACAGCGTCCCGTGCCCTACGACCGGCTCGTCGTCCAGACCGCGCCGCCGCTCACCCCGGGTGCGAAGTACCTCGTGCGCGTGCGCGGGGCGATCAACCTGAGTGGCGTCGCCGGGGACGGCGTCGGCGTGGTGGAAATCCCCGTGCCGAAACCCGCGCCCCGCGACTCGACGAAGGCCAAGACGCGATGAGCGACCCCCGTCGCCAGCTGCCCGCGGTGGACGCCCTGCTCGCCGAAGCCGATGTCGCCGCGCTCCTGACCGCACATCCACGGGGCCTGGTGGTGCGAGCCGTGCGGGACACGATCGACCACGCGCGCGCCGACGGCGGCAGCACACCGCCCGAGGGCTGGGGCGCGGCCGTCCGCGCGCGGGTGCAACGCCTCGCCGCCCCGTCCCTCCTGCCGCTGATCAACGCCACCGGCGTGGTGCTGCACACCAACCTCGGCCGGGCGCCGCTGGCGCGTGCCGCCCGCGAAGCAATGACACGCATCGCCGCGGGATACTCCAATCTGGAATACGACCTCGCGCAGGGGACGCGGGGCTCACGCCACACACTGTGCCGGGACCTCCTGGTCGAATTAACGGGCGCCGAAGACGCCATCGTCGTGAACAACGCCGCCGGTGCCCTGGTCGTCGCCCTCTCGGCGCTGGCGCGCGACGGCGAGGCCGTCGTGTCGCGCGGCGAGCTGGTCGAGATCGGAGGCGCGTTCCGGATCCCGGATATCATGGCCCGCTCGGGGGCCACTCTGGTCGAGGTAGGGACCACGAACCGCACGCACCTGACGGACTACGAAGCCGCGGTCACCGACCGCACCCGGCTGCTGCTCAAGGTCCATCGCTCGAATTTCCAGGTCACCGGCTTCACCGCCGAGGTGTCCGCGCAGGAGATCGCCGGAGTCGCGCGCGTGCGGGGCGCCGCGAGCCTGTACGATCTCGGCAGCGGGCTCCTGGCCGACCTCTCGCCCTGGGGCCTCGCCAGCGAGCCCACCGTGGCCGAGGCGATCGCGAGCGGCGTGGACGCCGTCGCCTTTTCGGGCGACAAGCTGCTCGGCGGTCCGCAGGCCGGTATCCTGCTCGGCACGCGAGCCGCGATCGCCGCGTGTCGCAAGGATCCGCTGGCGCGGGCGGTCAGGTCCGACAAATTCACGCTCGCCGCGCTCGAGGCGACGCTCGCTCTGTACCGAGATCCGGAGCGGGCACGGGTTGAGATACCCGTACTGCGGATGCTCACTGAAGACGTCACGCAAATGCGTCAACGCGCCGAGGCGTTACAGAAAGGCGTGGGCAACGACGCGGAGGTCGTCGAAGGTGACTCGGAGGTCGGGGGAGGCTCTTTCCCCGGCGCCAAGCTGAGGACGTGGCTCGTCCGCCTCGATCCTGGTACCCGACACCTGACACCTGACACCTTGGCGGCGAGGTTGCGGGGAGGCACCCCTCCCATCATCGCCCGCATCGCCGACGATCGGGTCGTGCTCGATCCGCGCACCATCTTCCCTGACGAGCTGGAGAGCGTGGCGCGCGCGGTGCGGGCCGCGCTGGATGCCTGACGCCCGCGCGGCGTCCAGCCGCCGCGCCGTCTTTCTCGACCGCGACGGCACCATCGTGGAGGACCCGGGATTCCTGGACGAGCCCGGCAAGGTCCGTCTGCTCCCGGGCGCCGGCGAGGCGATTCACCAGTTGAACCAAGCGGGCTGGCTGGTGATCACGGTCTCCAACCAGTCGGGAATCGCGCGCGGCCTGTACGACACAGCGGCCTACAGCGCGGTGCAGCGCCGTCTGGTGGAGCTGCTCGCGACGCACGACGCCCGGCTCGACGCCGCGTACTTCTGCCCGCATCACCCCGAGTTCACCGGTCCATGCGAGTGCCGCAAGCCTGGGCTCAAGCTGTTTCGAGACGCGACGGCCGCATTCGGGTTGGACCTGACGCAGTCCCGTTGGGTGGGCGACCGGCTGAGTGACGTCGCGCCGGCGCGCAAACTGGGCGGGCGCGCGCTGCTCGTGGAGACGGGGCACGGAACGACGCACGTCGGGAAGGCGCGCGCGCTCGGCATTGCGGTCGTGCCCGACCTCGCCGCCGCCGCCGCCGAGATTGTGCGCGGCGGGTAGCGCCCGCAGATTGCTGGGCGCCATGGAGCCGTGGAGACTGGTCGCCGTGCTCGCGCTCAGCGCGAGCGCCCTTGCCGCGCAGGGGAAGCGAACGATCGCCGTGGGCGACACGGTACGCGACTCGCTCACGCGGCACGACGCCGTGCTTCCCGCGGAGAGCACCTATACGCAGCAGTGGCGGCTCGCGGGACGAGCGGGGCAGACCGTCACCATCGACCTCGCAGCGGACGCGTTCGACGCGTACGCCTTCCTGCTCGGCCCCGGCTTCGAGGGTGCGACGCCCCAGGACGATGACTCGGGCGGCCGCTGCAACGCCCGGCTTACCGTACGCCTGCCCCGAACGGGAGACTACTTCATCGTGGTGACGAGCAGCGAGCGATTCGCGACCGGGGCGTTCACACTCAGCGTCGTCCCCGGAACGAAGCCCCGCTCGCTCGCCCCTTGCGATAAATGACGCCGGTTCCGGTGGCCGTTCTCGTCTCGGGCGGCGGCACGAACCTCCAGGCGCTGCTCGACGCACTGCGCGACTCAGGCATAGCACGGGTCGCGCGGGTGGTCGCGAGCGCCGCCGGCGCGGGCGCGCTCGAGCGGGCGCGGCGGGCGGGGGTCCCTACGGTCGTGCTCACGGACCCCGAGGATCCCGCCGAGCTCGTGACGGCCACCGGCGACGCGCGGCTCGTCGTGCTCGCGGGATACGTGAAACGCATTCCGCCCGCCGCGGTCGCGCGGCTTCGCTGGCGCGTGATTAATATCCATCCGGCGTTGCTCCCCGCGTTCGGCGGCCCCGGGATGTACGGCCGCCGCGTCCACGCAGCCGTGCTTGCGAGCGGCGCCACGCTTTCGGGAGCGACCGTCCACTACGTGGACGAGGAGTATGACCGGGGTCCGATCATCGCGCAGTGGCCCGTGCCCGTCCGTCCGCACGACACGCCGGAGACGCTCGCCGCACGCGTGCTGGAAGTGGAGCATCGGTTGCTGCCGCAGGTCGTGTTGGAGCTGGCGCGGCTGGGCGTACCAGAGGAGCCGGTGCGGCTGGTCCAGAGTGGGTCCGGTTTCGTGGTGGGTGACCAACCTTCAGTGAGATTCCGGGATGAGCCGTAGGAAAAGAGATTTACGAAGTCGCCACAGTCGTTCCCATCCTGAAAGATGGGCCCGGTGCGACACAACGCTGAAGCGTCTTCTCGCGCGTGTGCTTCTGCACAGTGCCGTGCCGGGCCCACGCTTCAGCGCGGGAATGACGACCGTGGTCCTGACCAGTGTCCTCTCCCTCAGTCCGCCGGACCGCCTGTCAGCCCAAGGCGACGTGGATCGCCTCGCGTTCCGGTTCGCCTCCATGACCGCCGTCACCGGTCTCGAGCAGGCCATGGCCGACTCGCTCCGGGTGCTGCTCCCCGGCAGTGTGCGCGATCGGGCGGGCAACGTGACGCTCACGCTGGGTCAGGGCTCACCGAAGCGCCTCTGCACCTGCCCGCTCGACGAAGTCGGCTACGTCGTGGGCAACATCCTGCCCGACGGGTTTCTGCTATTGCGGCGCGTGGGAGGTGGAGGGGCGGGCCGTACCGCGTCGCCGCTGCTCGATCAGCAGCTCGAGGGACACCGCGTGACCGTGTTTGGAGCGCGCGGCGCGGTGCCCGGCGTCGTCGGCGTGAAGTCGACCCACCTGACGCGCGGCCGCGTGGGGCCCGCGGGCGGCGCGCCCGATCCCGTCTTCACGGTGGACAACGCCGACGTGGACGTGGGCGCGACCTCCGCGGCCGAGGTACAGGGTCTCGGGATCGCGGTGCTCGCGCCCGTGTCGCTCGCCAAGCGGCCGCACCTGTACGGTGAGCGGCTGCTCGCCGCCCCGTCCGCGGGACGGCGCGCCGCCTGTGCCGCGCTCGCCGCGGCGGTGCAGTCGAAGCCAACCGTGAAGGGCACGGTCGTCGTCGCGTTCACGGTGCAGAGCCTCTATGCGAGCGACGCCGGCCTCGCGAGCGTGAAAGCGCTGCTCGGGCCGTTCGACGAGATCAAGACCGCTGTGCTGCCGGCGCGCTATGCGGACACGGCGGTGGAGACCGTGGCCCTGGGCGACGCGGACAGGCTCGTCCGGGAAATCGCGCAATGGATGGAGGGCCGATGAGGACGGTCACAGGCCGCGTGCTGGCGCTGCTGCTTCTGTCCGCCAGTCCGCCGGTCCGCCTGTCCGCCCAAGATTCCACGCGGATCTCCGAGGCGCAGGCTGTCCTCGCCCCGCTCGTGGAATCCTACGGCGTCTCCGGCACCGAGGGCCCGGTGCGGGAGACCGTGAAGCGACTCCTGCCGGCGTGGGCCACGTCATCGACCGACACCGCGGGCAACCTGTGGGTGCGGGTCGGCCAGGGTAACCCGGTGGTCGTGTTCGTCGCGCACCTGGACGAAATCGGCTTCCGGGTGACCGGGATCCGCGACGACGGCACGCTCGAGCTCGAGACCCGCGGCGGATTCATCTTGTCCCTGTTCGAGGCAAAACCGGCGCTGGTGCATACTGACAAGGGCATCGTCGCCGGGGTCTTCCTGCCGCGCGACTCCGGCTTCACGCGCCACACCCCTCCCCCGCTCCGTGTCAGCGTGGGCACCGCTTCACGAGCGGCCACGCTGGCTCGGGGGATAGGCCCCGGGGCGACGGTGACGATGCCGAAGCAGTACGTGCGCCTGGCCGGCACCCGGGCGACGGGCCGGTCGTTCGACGACCGCGTCGGCTCGACCGCGCAGCTCATCGCGCTGCGGCACCTGGACCGCGCCGCGCTCAAGCACCAGGTGATTTTCATCTGGAGCGTGCGCGAGGAAATCGGACTCGAGGGAGCGGCGGCTGCGGCCGCGTCGCTCGGCACGACGCCGCGGCGGGTCCACGCCATCGACACGTTCGTGTCGGCGGACTCACCGCTCGAGCTGCCCAACTTCGCGGTCGCGCCGATCGGGCGGGGGGCGGTGGCGCGCGCCCTCGACAACTCGTCCATCACGCCCCCCGCCTACGTGGACTCCCTGGTCCAGGTAGCGCGGGCCCGGGGCGTCGCGCTGCAAATCGGCACCACCAACGGCGGCAACGACGGATCCGAATTCACCCCGTACGGTGTGGTGGACGTCGCCATCGGCTGGCCGCTGCGCTACTCCCATTCCCCCGCCGAGGTGATCGACCTGAAGGACGTGGTGAGCCTCGCCGACATCATCTGGGCCGTGGCCGAGACCTGGTGAAGGCACGAGCCCTGCTGTCGGTGTCGGACAAGCGCGGCATCGTGGAGCTGGCGCGCGAGCTGGTCGCGCTCGGCTGGGAGATCGTCTCCACCGGTGGCACCGCGGAGGCGCTGCGCCAGGCGGGGATCCCCGTGATCCCGATCGAGCAGGTGACGGGATTCCCCGAGATGATGGATGGTCGCGTGAAGACGCTGCACCCCAAGGTGCACGGCGGCCTGCTCGCCCGCCGCGCCCATCCCGGGGACCGCGCCGCGCTCGCCGAGCACGGCATCACGCCCATCGACCTGGTCGTCGTCAACCTCTATCCGTTCCGCGAGACGGTCGCGAAGCCCGGCGTCACCTTCGAACAGGCGATCGAGCAGATCGATATCGGCGGCCCCTCGATGCTCCGCTCGGCCGCGAAGAATCACCAGGACGTGTTCGTGGTGGTGGACCCGGACGACTATTCCCGGGTCGTCGCCGCGCTGAAGGGGGAAGGCCTGACCCCGGGCACAAGCCCGGGGTTGCGCCGTGAGCTTGCTGCAAAGGTTTTCGCGCATACAGCCGCCTACGACGCGGCGATCCACGGTTACCTCACCAAGGACACGCCCGGGTGGCCCGAGCGGATCACGCTCGCGCTGCAGCGCCGCCAGGAGCTCCGCTACGGGGAGAACCCGCACCAGGCCGGGGCGCTGTACGCCACCGCGGAGCCCGGCATCCGCGACCTGGAGCAGCTCTCGGGCAAAGAGCTGTCGTTCAACAACCTGCTGGACCTGGACGCGGGGCTCCTGGCGGTCGCGCCCTGGAGCTCGCGCGGTGCGGACCGCGCCGCGTGCGCCATCATCAAGCACACCACGCCGTGTGGCATCGCGCTCGGCCGCTCAGCGCGCGAGGCATACGAGCGCGCCCTCGCCACGGATCGCACGTCCGCGTTCGGATCGGTGATCGCCTTCAATGTGGCGGTGGACCGCGCGGCGGCGGAGGCAATGCGGGAGCTGTTCGTCGAGGTGGTGGTGGCGCCCGCGTTCGCGGACGACGCCATCGCTGTGTTCCGGGAGAAGAAGAACCTGCGCGTGGTGCGGCTCCCGGCCGGAGAGGCCGGCGGTTGGGACTGGAAGCGGATGCGGGGCGGGTTCCTCGCGCAGCAGCGCTCCCACATCGAGCAGGTGATGGATGAAACCGGCTGGAAGGTCGTGACCAGGAGGCCGCCAGGCGACGTCGAGTGGCGCGACCTGCGCTTCGCCTGGGGCGCCGTGGGAGCGGTCAAGTCGAACGCGATCCTGCTCGTCCGTGACGAGGCCGCGATCGGGATCGGCGCGGGGCAGACGTCGCGTGTGGACGCATCGTTCCTGGCAATCCACAAGGCGCGCCAGCAGGGTCACGATCCTAAGGGCGCCGTGTTAGCTTCCGACGCGTTCTTTCCCTTCGCGGACGGGGTAGAAGAAGCCGCGCGGGCGGGCGTGCGCGCGATCATCCAGCCGGGCGGCTCGGTGAAGGACGCCGAGGTCGTGGCGGCGGCCGATGAGGCGGACCTGGCGATGGTGTTCACCGGCATTCGACAGTTCAGGCACTAACCCGCGACCAACGCATGACCGACCCACAGACCCCGGACGTAGCAGCCGAGCGCCCTCCCTATCTGCTCGCGGGCCTCGTTGCCTGGGGCGTTCTCATGCTGTACGTGCTGACGCTCGCGCCCACCACGCAATACTGGGACGCTTCCGAGTACATCACCGCCGCACACGCATTGGGAATTCCGCACGCTCCCGGGAGCCCCCTCTTCGTGATTCTCGCGCACGCGTGGGGGCTGCTCCCGTGGGGCGTCGACTACGCCCGACGCATCAATCTGTTCGCGGCGGTGACGAGCGCGGCGACGGCGGGCCTATGGTTTCTCATCGGAGCGCGTTGGTTGCGGGCCATGGTGGCGTCAGAACGGCGGCGGCGGCTCGTCGCGGCCGCGGGTGCCGTGGTCGGAGCCACGACGTTCACCGTATGGAACCAGTCGGTGGTCAATGAGAAGGTCTATACCCTGAGCGTGTTGACGATCGCTCTGGTGCTGTGGCTCGTGGTGCGGTGGGCGGACCAACCGGCGAGCACCCGGCGCGATCATCATCTGGTCCTCATCGTGTACCTGCTCGCCCTCACGGCGACCAACCATCTGATGGGCGTCCTCGCGGCCCCGGCGGTGCTCGTGTACGTGCTGCTCACCGACCCGCGCGCGCTGCTCCGTCCCCGGTTCCTCTTTGCGGCGGCACTCGTGGTGGCGGTCGGGACGAGCGTGAACCTCTTCATCCCGATTCGGGCGCACCTCGACCCCTATTTGAACCAGGGTGAGGCGACCACCTGGCCGGCGCTCAAGGCCGTTCTAGCACGCGATCAGTTCGGGAAGCCGTCGGTGTTCGACAACCCGATGTATCCGCCCGGCCCCGACAACCCAGGCCACACGCTCGTCCTGTACGGGCAACAGCTCCTGAACTACGCGCAATACTTCGCCTGGCAATTCGGCCGGGACTGGCTTCCCGGGATGCAGCGGGCGTTGGCGGTCCTGTTCGGAGCGTTGGGGCTCCTGGGGGCGCGGCGACACTGGCGCGCCGAGCGCCGTGCGGCCCTCGCCACGACGACGCTGATGCTGACACTCACGGTCGCGCTCGTGTTCTATCTCAACTTCAAGTGGGGCTATTCCCAGGCGTATGGCGGACGCGGGCTGGAGCATGAGGTGCGCGAGCGGGACTACTTCTTCATCGCGTCGTTCGCTGCGTGGGGTGTGTGGGTGGGGATGGGCATTGCGACCCTGATGGAGTGGATCGACGAGGCCCTTGCCGCGCGAGCGGCGGCGCCCGCACCGGTGAGAGTCTGGGCGCCGTCGGCGCTCGTGCTCCTCCTCGGGCTCGTCCCCCTCGCCGGCAACCGACTCACCGCGTCTCGCAGCCGCGAGACCCTGGCGCGCGACTACGCCCACGACGTCTTGCAATCGGTGGACCCCTATGCACTGGTCGTGACGGCGGGCGACAACGACACGTTTCCCCTGTGGTACGCGCAGGAGGTCGATGGCGTCCGCAGGGACGTGAGCGTGCTCGTGCTCTCGCTCGCGAACACCAGCTGGTACGTTCGGCAGCTCCAGCGGCGCGCACCGGCCACATTTGATGCGAGCGCGGCCCCCGATCTGTACCGCGGCCACGACTGGCCACGCCCGGCTTCACCTTGGATGAGCCACTTCTATCTCGGCAGCCCCGCCGACACGTTGCCGGACTACATCCCCCTGGCACGACCGGCCGTCGGCTACCTCGGGCCGATCGCTGTCCAGCTGGACCCCGGCAGACTCGGGCGCCCATACCTCATGCGGTCGGACCTGGCAGTGCTGCAGATCATCAAGGACGAGCTGGGCAAGCGCCCCATCTACTTTTCTACGTCCACGGGCAATTACGCGGACCAGCTCGGTCTCTCTCCCTATCTGGTCGGCGAAGGTCTGGTGCGCCGCCTCGTGCCCCGGCCCGTGGCGCCGAGCGAGAGCGTGCGGCTCCTGGAAGGGCGCGGGTTCGTGAACGTGCCGCGGTCCGCCGCGCTCCTGTTCGACGTGTATCGCGGCGGCGAGACCGCCGCTCGGCCGCGACCTCGCGGCTGGGTCGACGTGCCGTCGCAGAACGGCCTGCTGGGATATGTCTTTGCGTACGATACTATCGCCGCGGCGCTGCGCGAGAGCGATCCGGCGCGCGCCGAGCGGGCGGTCGTGCTGCGAGATGCGATCCTGGCCAACACGACATACGCGCCCCCCGGCGGGCGCGCCATCGACAACTGATCCCCCCAATCGAGCGAGCATGACCGAGCCACAGACGTCGTACGTCGAAGCGGAGCGGCCTCCCTATCCACTCGCGGGCCTCGTGGCCGTGGGCGCCCTGGTGCTGTACGTGTTGACGCTCGCACCCACCACGCAGTTCTGGGACACTTCGGAATACATCGCCGCCGCCTACGTGCTCGGGATCCCGCATCCCCCCGGCAATCCCCTGTTCGTGCTGATCGCCCACACATGGGGCCTGTTGCCGCTCGCGGCAGGGTACGCCATGCGGATCAACTTGCTGGCGGCCGTCACGAGCGCGATCGCGGCCGGGTGCTGGTTCCTGGTGAGCGAGCGCTGGATGCGGGCGTGGGTGCCCGCGCGGCTGCCGCGTCGCCTCGCTGCCGTGGCGGGGGCGCTCGCCGCGGCCACGGCGTTCACCGTGTGGAACCAGTCGGTGGTGAACGAGAAGGTCTACACGCTGTCGCTGCTCTCGATCGCCCTGGTGCTGTGGCTCATCGTGCGCTGGGACGATCAGCCCGCCGGCGAAGGGCACGACCATCATCTCCTGATGATCGTGTTCCTGCTCGCCCTGACGTCCACGAACCACATGATGGGCGTGCTGGTGGGACCGGTGGTCGTGGTGCTGCTGTACCCGCTCCTCAAAGACCAGCGGCCGGCGGACGACGCCGCGCGCCGGGTCGAGTGGTCGCAGTGGTTCGTGTTCTGCAGCGTCTACGCGCTGATCGTGGCGAGCGGGCTCGAGAATTCGGGCCCGTTGAAGCTCGCCGCCGTGCTGTTCCTCGGCGCGCTGGCGTACGCGTTCATCCAGGCGCGCAACTGGGAGTTCGCGGTCGCGGTGCTGCTGGTCGCGATCGTGGGCGTGTCGGTCTACCTCTTCCTCCCGCTGCGCGCGGCGCACTTCCCCCCCATCAACGAAGGCGAGCCGACGACGGCGAAGGCGCTGTGGGACGTGCTCACTCGCCAGCAGTACGGCAAGCCGCCGGTGTGGGAGCGGCAGGCGACGTTGTGGGCCCAGCTCGGGATGTGGTTCCAGTATTTCAGTTGGCAATGGGGACGTGATTTTCCCCGCAACATCCAATACGGCTTGGCGGTGCTGTTCGGGGCGGTCGGCCTGCTTGGCGCGGTGCGCCATTGGCTGGCGGACCGCCGCCGCGCGATCGCGATGACCGTGCTCATGGCCACGTTCACGCTGCTCCTGATCTTTTACTTGAACTTCAAGTACGGCTACTCGTGGGACGCCGACAAGCAGCTCGCGCGGGAGGTGCGCGAGCGCGACTACTTCTTCATCGCGTCGTTCGCGCTGTGGGGTGTGTGGGTCGGGATGGGGCTCGCGACCCTCATGGAGTGGATCAGCGAGGGCCTCGAGCTCCGCGTGCCCGACGGCGCCCGCCGTTGGCTGCTCGCGACGCCGGTGCTCGCACTCGCGCTCATTCCGCTGTGGGGGAATCATCTCACCGCCTCGCGCAAGGGTGAGACCCTGGCGCGCGATTTCGCGTACGACCTCCTGCAGTCGGTCGAGCCCTACGGCGTGCTCGTGACGGCGGGCGACAACGACACCTTCCCCCTGTGGTACGCCCAGGAGGTCGAGCACGTCCGCCAGGACGTGACCGTCGTGAACCTGTCGCTCGCGAACACCGACTGGTATGTGCGCCAGCTGCAGCGCCGGCCGGTTACGACCTTCGATTCCACCACGGCGCCCGCGATCTACCGGGGCCGCGCCTGGCCCAAGCCCACGGGTAAGCTGCTCAGCTTCTCGGACGCTTACGTGCGGGACTCGCTGCAGCCGGTGTATTGGCTCGGCGAGCACAAGACGTATGCGAACCTGGGTGGTGTCGCGGTCACGCTCGATCCCCAGCAGCTCGGCCGCCAGTATCTCGAGCGCGCGGACGTGGTCGTGCTCCAGGCGATCAGGGACCAGATGGGCAAGCGGCCGATCTACTACTCGCGCACGGTGGGCCCATACGCCGACCAGTTCGGCCTCACCGGGTACCTCGAAGGCCACGGCTTCGCGCGCAAGCTGCACCCGCAGGCGCTGGCCGAGCGGGACAGCATCAAGCTGATGTCGGTGTTCGGTTTCGTGAACCTGCCGCGCACGGAGGCGCTCGCTTTCGGCGTGTATCACGCGGACGCTGCCGCGCGCCATCGCCCGCGCGGCTGGGTGGACCGGCCGTCGGAAGGGATCCTCGCGACCTACGGGCTGCTGTATCAGTCCCTGGCGCAGGCGCTGCGGCCAACTAAGCCGGAGGTCGCGAACCGGGCCCTGCTGCTCGCCGACTCGGTGTTCAAGAACACCAGCTACGGGTACATCCCGCCGGCCGAGCGTTGACCGGCGCGCGGGCGCGCGGCTAGGTTGCCTCCAGTTCGGGAGGGCTAGACCTAACTGGTAGGGCGGCGGTGTTGAAAGACAACGGCCCCATGCGGGGCCGTTGCTTTTATAGCTACCTGTGACGCCGTAGGACCGCGCCTTGACGCGTGCCGCAGCGCGCGACCGGCGAAGTTACAACAAAGTTCTATCCGCCAAGGTCGGCCGGGATTATGACGGGATACTCGCGGGAGCTGCCGCGCTTACGTCGCACGAGGTCCAGGAACGC
>Ga0137409_10000969_pt1 | contig 31242 bp, 24 predicted proteins | sample CZODoug1_16funga_FD_122059 | JGI IMG/M metagenome (GOLD analysis project Ga0137409, IMG submission 122059) | Vadose zone soil fungal communities from Angelo Coast Range Reserve, California, USA - CZODoug1_16fungal (Hybrid Assembly) | ecosystem: Environmental > Terrestrial > Soil > Vadose zone... | reverse complement strand
TTCTATCCGCGCTCGCCCTACGGCGTCGCCAAGGCGTACGGCCACTGGATCACGGTGAACTACCGCGAGTCCTACGGGATGTACGCCGTTAGCGGCATCCTGTTCAACCATGAGTCGCCGCGGCGCGGGCTCGAGTTCGTCACGCGCAAAGTCAGCGACGCCGTCGCCCGCATCAAGCTGGGACAAGCGAGCGAGCTGCGCCTGGGGAATCTCGATTCGGGGCGCGATTGGGGGTTCGCCGGGGATTATGTCGAGGCGATGTGGCGCATGCTGCAGCAGCCACAACCCCAAGACTATGTCGTCGGCACGGGGAAGATGCATACCGTACGCGACCTGTGTGCCGCCGCCTTCAGCCACGTCGGCCTCGACTGGCAGAAGTTCGTGAAGATCGATCCGCGCTTCGTGCGTCCGGCCGAGGTGGACACGTTGCTCGCCGATGCGAGCCGCGCCCGCAAGGATCTCGGCTGGGCCCCGAAGGTCGGCTTCGAGCAGCTGGTACAGATGATGGTCGACGCCGATCTGGAGCGGCTGGAGTGAGGGTGCTGGTTACCGGCGCCAACGGCTTCGTGGGTCGCAGCGTCGTGCGGCGGCTGCTGGCCGAAGGCGACAGTGTCATCGCGGCCGTGGGTCCGGGCGCCTCAGGCAACCCGGCGGCAGCGCAGCTCACGACGGTCCCCTTGGACCTCGCGAACGACCTCTCCGTGCGCGCCTGCTTTGCGGAGCCCGTCGATGCCGTGATTCACCTCGCCGCGATCGCGCTCAGCCGGGCGGCGGACCGCGATCCGGCGCTGGCGTGGTCGATCAACGCCGAGGGAACGGGGAGGCTGACGGCAGCGCTCGCCGATGCCGCGGCGCGGTGGAAGACGAAACCACTCTTCCTGCTGGCGTCCACCGCCGATATCTATGCATGGCAAAAGCGTCCTATTAAGGAAGAGGACTGTGTTCAGCCATCCACTCCCTATAGCGCGAGCAAGCTCGGCGCGGAGCTCGCGGCCGAGCAGGTCGCGCGCTGTTGTGGGCTGAAGGTCATCATCGCGCGGCCGTTTCCCCACTCCGGCGCGGGGCAGGACGAGAGCTTCTGGATTCCGGCGCGCTGTAGGATCCTGCGCGAGGCGAAGCGCAATGGTTGGGCCGCCGTTCCGGTGGGTGATTTGACGGCCGTACGCGATTACCTGCACGTGGACGACGTCGCCGACGCTTATGCATTGTTGCTCCAGCGCGGGACGCCGGGCGAGGTGTACAACCTCGCCACTGGCCGCGCGGTGACGTTGGATGAAATCCACACCCGGCTCGAACAGCTGCTCGGCGTCGCGCCCAAACGCGAAGTGGATTCGAGCCAGGTGCGTAAGGAAGCCCGACCCTACCTGGTCGGCGATGCGGCCAAGCTGCGCGCCGCGACGGGATGGACTCCCCGCCGCTCGCTGGATGATATCCTGAAAGACGTGCTCGATGCCCAAAAGAACTGACTTACAGCGCATCTTGCTGCTCGGCTCCGGGCCGATCGTGATCGGTCAGGGGGCGGAGTTCGACTATTCAGGCACGCAGGCAATCAAGGCGCTCAAGGAAGAGGGCTATTTCGTCGTTCTCGTGAATTCGAATCCCGCCACGATCATGACGGACCCCGAGCTCGCCGACCGCACGTACATCGAGCCGGTCACGCCGGACTGGGTGCGCAAGGTCATCGAGCGCGAGAAACCGGACGCGTTGCTGCCGACGATGGGCGGCCAGACGGCGCTCAACGTGGCGATGGCACTGGCCAATGACGGCACGCTCAAGAAGTACGGTGTCGAGCTGATCGGCGCGAACGCCCGGGCGATCAAAATGGCCGAGGACCGCGCCGAGTTCAGCGCCGCCATGCAGCGCATCGGGCTGGCGACGCCGGCGGGCCACACGGTCACGTCCGTCGCCGGAGGGCTCGAGGCCGTCGCCGATGTCGGCTATCCCGCGATCATCCGTCCCTCGTATACGCTCGGAGGGACCGGCGGCGGCGTCGCGTATAACCGCGCCGAGTTCGAGGAGATGGTGGAGCGCGCGCTGGAGTTGTCGCCCGTGCATTCGACGCTGATCGAGCGCAGCGTGCTCGGCTGGAAGGAATTCGAGCTCGAGGTGATGCGCGACCGCCGCGACAACGTCGTCATCGTATGCTCGATCGAAAACCTCGATCCCATGGGCGTGCACACGGGCGACTCGATCACGGTGGCGCCGGCGATGACGCTGACCGACCGCGAGTACCAGCGCATGCGCGACGCCGCGATCGCCGTCATCCGCGAGATCGGCGTCGAGGCCGGCGGCTGCAACATCCAGTTCGCCGTCAATCCCGCCGACGGCGAGATGCTGGTGATCGAGATGAATCCCCGCGTGTCGCGCTCCTCGGCCCTCGCCTCCAAGGCGACGGGATTTCCGATCGCGCGCATCGGGACGAAGCTCGCCGTCGGCTACACGCTCGACGAGCTGCCCAACGACATCACCAAGACGACCCCGGCGTCGTTCGAGCCCGTGCTCGATTACGTCGTCGTGAAGGTGCCGCGCTTCGCGTTCGAGAAGTTCCCGCGGGCCGACTTCCGACTGACGACGCAGATGAAGTCGGTGGGCGAAGCGATGGCGATCGGGCGCACGTTCAAGGAAGCCTTCCAGAAAGGCCTGCGCGCGCTCGAGATCGGCCGGCCGGGGTGGGTGACCGGCGCCACGCTGGCGGATGACCGGCTCACGAGCGCGACGCCCGAAGACTTGCGCGTCGCGCTGCGGACCGCGACACCCGAGCGGATTTTCCAGATCAAGCACGCACTGATCGCCGGACTCAGCATCGACGAGATCGCAACGGCTTCAGGCATCGATCCCTGGTTCCTTTATCAGCTGCGTGAGCTGGTCGATGCCGAGCGCGCCTTCGCCGCGTTGGGAAAGGTCACCGCCCCGGAGCTCAAGCGGATGAAGCGGCTGGGATTCTCAGACCGCCAGCTGGCCGCGTTGCGCGAGACGACCGAGACGGCGATGCGTAAACAACGCTGGAACTTCGGGATTCACCCCGCTTACAAGACGGTGGACACGTGCGCCGGCGAGTTCCCGTCGTCGACGCCGTACCTGTATTCGTCCTACGACGACGAGAACGAGTCCGAGCCGTTCGGCGCGCAGGGCATCGTGATCCTCGGCAGCGGGCCGAATCGGATCGGCCAGGGCGTCGAGTTCGATTACTGCTGCGTGCGGGCCGGGCTGGCGTTCCGCGAGCTCGGGTTCAAGACGATCATGATCAACTCGAACCCCGAGACTGTCTCGACCGACTTCGACATCTCGGACAAGCTGTATTTCGAGCCGCTGACCTTCGAAGATGTGATCGAGATCGTTCGCTGGGAGCGTCCCAAGGGCGTCGTCGTGCAGTTCGGCGGCCAGACGCCGTTGCAGCTCACCAAGCCGCTCGAAGCGGCCGGAATCCCGATCCTCGGCACCTCGCCCGACGCGATCGACATCGCGGAGGACCGCGAGCGCTTCGAGGCGCTGGCGCGCCGGCTCGGTGTCGCCCAGCCGCCTAACGGGATCGCGCGCTCAGTCGAAGAAGCGGTCGGCGTGGCGCAACGAATTGGCTATCCGGTGCTGGTGCGCCCCTCCTACGTGCTGGGTGGCCGCGCCATGGAGATCGTCTACGACGACGGCTCGCTGCGCGACTACTTCGTCAAGGCGGCGCGCGTCGCGCCGGAACATCCGGTACTGATCGACCGCTTCCTCGAAGACGCGTTCGAAGCGGACGTCGACGCGATTGCGGATGGCGCGCGCTGCGTGATCGGCGGGGTGATGCAGCATATCGAGGACGCCGGCGTGCATTCGGGCGATTCGGCCTGCGTGCTCCCCCCGTACCTCATCGGCGACCGCCAGATCGAGGAGATGCGCCGGCACACCCAGGAGTTCGCCAGGGCGCTGGGGGTCATCGGCCTGATCAACGTGCAATACGCGATCAAGAATGGGGTTGTGTACGTGCTCGAGGTGAACCCCCGGGCGTCGCGGACCGTCCCGTTTGTCAGCAAAGCGACCGGGGTCCCCCTCGCAAAGCTCGCCGCAGCGGTAATTGCCGGGGGACCAGGCCGGACACTGGACGATTTGGGCCTTCCCGATGAGCTTCCCGTCGCCGGGGTGGCCGTAAAAGAGGCGGTCTTCCCCTTCACGAAACTGCCCGGTGTGGATACAGTGTTGGGTCCGGAAATGCGGTCGACCGGCGAAGCGATGGGGCTGGCCGATAGTTTCGGGATGGCGTTTGCCAAGGCGCAGATCGCGGCGGAAGGGAGCCTGCCCCTCGAGGGCACGATCTTCGTCACGGTGAACGACCACGATAAACCGACGGTGCTGCCGATTGCCCGCCGCTTCCACGAGCTGGGGTTCCGCATCCTGGCGACGGAGGGGACCGAGCGCTACCTCCGCGGCCGTGGCGTGCCGGCGGAGCGGGTGCTGAAGGTGCACGAGGGGCGGCCCAACGCGATCGACCTGATCGTCTCGGGCGAAGTCCAGCTCCTGATCAACACGCCGCTGGGGAAGTTCACGCAGGTGGATGACTACGCCATCCGGCGCGCCGCGCTGGTGCATCGGGTGCCGTACACGACGACAATGTCCGCGGCGAGTGCCGCGTGTGATGCGATCATTGCGCTCCGCAGCCGGACCGGGAGCGTCAGGAGCTTACAGGAATGGCACGAAAAAGCGAACGGCGAAAAGGCAGCGACCGCCGGGCAACAGACCGCGGCGGCAAGCGCGTAGCCAAGGCAGCTCCGGCGAAGGCCGCGGCCAAAACCCCGGCCGCTCCACCGCCCGCGCCCAAAATCAAGTTTCGCGGCAAGCTGCTCGAAAATGAGCCGCTGGCGCGCTATACCACCTGGCGCATCGGGGGACCGGCGCGATACCTCGCCCTGCCCGCCGACAGCGAGGACGTGGTGCGCGCGCTGGAGCTGGCGCAGGATCGCGGCCTGCCCTGGGTGGTACTCGGCCTGGGCTCGAACGTGCTCGTCAAGGACGGCGGGTTCCCCGGAGTCGTGATCCGAATGGGGAAGGGCCTGGACCGCTTCGAAATGAAGGGCGCGACCGCGATCGTCGGCGCGGGCCTGCCGACACCCATTCTCGCGCGCCGCACCGCCGAAGCCGGCTTTGCGGGCGTGGAGCGCTTCGTCGGTATTCCGGGGACGGTGGGCGGCGGGATCTACATGAACGCCGGGTGCCACGGCGCCGAGTTTGCGGAAGTCGTCACGGAAGTCACCATGATGGACGCCCGTGGTAAAGTGAAGCAGCTCTCGCGCAAGCAGATCTCGTTCAAGTATCGCTCGTCGAACCTCGAGGGCATTGTCCTGGAGGCGAAGCTGGTGCTGGGCGAGGAATCACCCGCCAAGCTGAAGGAGCTGCAGGGGAAGCTGTTCCGTTGGCGCAAAGTGGGCACGCCGTTCGACCAGCCCTGCTGCGGCTCGACGTTCATCAACCCGAGCGGAACCAAGACCGCCGGCATGCTGATCGATGAGGTTGGTCTCAAGGGCTATACGGTCGGTGGCGCTCAGGTCTCCACGCTCCACGCCAACTACATCATCAACAAGGGGACCGCGACGGCCGCCGACGTGCTAAAGGTGATCGAACACATCCGCAAGACCGTCGCGAAGAAGACGGGCGTTACTCTGGAGCTCGAGTGCAAGATCATCGGGGTGTAAACTTTTTCGCGCACGAGTCCAGTTACATCGATGACGGGGCGGTGATCGGGAACGGCACCAAGATCTGGCACTTCTCCCACGTGATGCCGGGTGCCGTGATCGGCGAGCGGTGCAACATCGGCCAGAACGTCGTCGTGATGCCAGGCACGAAGATCGGCAACAACGTCAAGATCCAGAATAACGTGTCGATCTATGAGGGCGTCGAGCTGGAAGACGACGTCTTCTGTGGTCCCTCCTGCGTCTTCACCAACGTGATGAATCCGCGCAGCCATGTACCGCGCAAGAACGAGTACCGGCGCACGCTCGTGAAGCGCGGCAGCTCCATTGGCGCGAACGCCACCATCGTGTGCGGCGTCACGCTGGGCGAATATGCCTTCATCGGCGCGGGCGCCGTCGTGACGTCCGACGTGCCGGCCTATGGCCTCATGGTCGGCGTGCCGGCGCGACGCGTCGGCTGGATGTGCCAGTGCGGCGAGCGGCTGCATCCCTCGGGCGGCGGTGCGACGTGCGCGGCTTGCGGCGCCAGTTATCAGGAGTCCGGCGCAGCGCTGCGGCAGACCAAGGCCTCGCGGGTGCGCGCATCATGACCGTTCCCATGCTGGATCTGGTCGCCCAATACGCGACGATCAAGCACGAAGTGCTGCCGGCGATGATGAAGGTCATCGAGACGCAGCAGTTCATCATGGGATCGTCAGTGCCGGAGCTCGAGGTCGAGATCGCGCGACTGTCGCACGCCAAGCACGGCATCGGCTGCGCGAGCGGCACCGACGCGCTGCTGCTGCCGCTCAAGGCCCTGAATCTGAAGCCCGGCGACGAAGTCATCACGACGCCGTTCACGTTTTTCGCGACGGCGGGGACGATTCACAACGCCGGCGGCACGCCGGTCTTCGTGGACATTCAGCCCGGCACCTTCAATATCGATCCCGCGGCCGTAAAGCGGGCGATCACGCCGCGGACCCGCGCGATCATGCCCGTGCATCTCTACGGCCAGATGGCCGACATGCTCGAGCTGATGGCAATCGGGCGGCCCGTGGGGGCGAAGGTTATCGAGGATGCGGCTCAGGCCATAGGTGCCCGTCGCAAGATCGACGGCGAATGGCGCATGGCGGGGGAGTTGGGCTGGGTCACCGGCTACTCATTCTTCCCGAGCAAGAACCTCGGCGCCTGGGGCGACGCCGGCATGATGGTGACCTCCGACGACGCGGCCGCCGACCGCCTCAAGAAGCTGCGGCTGCACGGCGGCGCCAAGCAGTATCATCACGACGAAGTCGGCACCAACTCGCGTCTGGATACGCTCCAGGCCGCGGTGCTGCTCGCGAAGCTGCCGCATCTGGCGCAGTGGTCCGCCAAACGGCGCGAACACGCCGCCTACTACACGCGGGCGTTGGCGGACATTCCACAGGTCAAGCCGCCCGTCGTCGATCCGGCGAACGAGCACATATTCCATCAGTACACGCTGCGCGCCGAGCGCCGGGACGGCCTCCAGGCGCATCTCAAGAAGGAAGGGATCGGCCACGCGGTCTATTATCCGATCCCGCTGCACCGCCAGCCGTGCTTCGCGCACCTCGGCTACAAGGAGGGAAGCCTGCCGCAGGCGGAGCAGGCGTCCCGCGAAGCGGTCTCGCTGCCGATCTACCCGGAGCTCACCCGCACTCAGCTCGACCGAGTGATCGATGCGATCCGCGGATTCTATCAGTGAAGCGGCTCAAAGTCGGCGTAGTCGGCGCCGGCGCCTGGGGGCGGAATCACGTCCGGACGGTCGCGGGGCTGGCGGACGCCGAGTTGGCGGCCGTCTGCGACACCGACGCCAAGGTCCGCGAGAAGGTGTCGCGGCAATACCCGGCCGCGCTGGTGACGGCCGATATCGCGGCGCTGCTCGGGGCGGTGGACGCTGTGATCGTGGCGTCCCCAGCCGCCACCCATGCCGCGGTGGCCCGACAGGCGGTCGAAGCCGGCAAGCCGGTGCTGGTGGAGAAGCCGTTCGCTCTCAGCGTGCGGGATGCCGAGGCGGTGGCGAAGCGGGGTGTCGAGAAGGGCGTGCCCGTGCTCGCGGGGCACCTCCTCGTCTATCACCCCGCGGTCGAGCGGCTGCGTGACATGGTGCAGAAGGGCGAGCTCGGCAAGGTATTCTATCTGTATGGGCTGCGCGTCAACCTCGGGCAGGTTCGGAAGGATGAAAACGCGTTGTGGAGCTTCGGTCCGCATGACGTGTCAGTGGCACTTTACTTGCTTGGTGAGCAGCCGGTACGGGTCGCTGCGCACGGCAAGAGCTATCTGCAGCCCGCGATCGAAGACGTCGTGTTTCTCACGATGGAGTTCGCGAGCGGCGTGCTGGCGCATGTCCAGATGTCATGGCTCGATCCCCACAAGGAACGGAAGCTCACCGTGGTAGGCGCCAAGAAGATGGTGGTCTTTGACGACATGGAGCCGCGCGAAAAGCTGCGGATCTACGACAAGGGCGTCGATCGTCCTCCTGAGTACGGCTCATTCGGCGAAAGCTTGGCGATTCGCGAAGGCGATATCTTCATTCCTCGTATCCCGGCCGTGGAACCGCTCGCGGCCGAGCTGGCGCATTTCGTCCGCGTCGCGCAGGGTAAGGAAGCGCCCCGCGCGAGCGCCGAGGACGGCGTACGCGTCGTCCGCGTGCTGGAAGCGGCGTCGCGCTCGCTGGCGCGGGGCGGCGCCCCGGAGGCTCCATGACTGCGACTGCCGCTGTTCCGACCGTGGGCGACACGCTCCTCGCGAAGGCGAAGGACCGCACGGCCATTTTCGGCGTCGTCGGCCTCGGCTACGTGGGACTGCCGCTCGCCATGGAGATCGTCCGGGCCGGCTACCGCGTGATCGGGTTCGACGTGAACCCGCGCGTCGTCGACACGGTGAATGCGGGGCGCTCGCACATTCAGGACGTTGCGGCGACGACGGTGGCCGACGCGATCCGTGGCGGGAAATTCTCCGCCACCGCCGACCTGTCCCGCCTGCGCGAGCCCGACGTCATCTCCATCAGCGTGCCGACGCCGCTGTCCAAGACCAAAGACCCCGACGTGAGCTATGTGCTCGCGGCGACCGAGTCGGTGAAGCGTGCGCTGCGGAAGGGCCAGCTGGTCGTGCTCGAGTCGACGACCTATCCCGGCACCACGCGCGAGCTCATGCTGCCCGCGCTCGAATCGACCGGGCTCAAGGTCGGTGAGGATTTCTTCCTGGCGTTTTCTCCGGAGCGCGTCGATCCCGGCAACGAGCGGTTCAACACGCGCAACACCCCGAAGGTGATCGGCGGGATTACGCCGGCCTGTCTGAAGGTGGCGATGGCGCTGTATCAGCCCGCGATCGACACGCTGGTGCCGGTCTCGTCGCCGGAGGCGGCCGAGCTGGTGAAGATCCTCGAGAACACGTTCCGCAGCGTGAACATCGGGCTGGTGAACGAGATGGCCATCGTTTGCGACAAGCTCGGTGTCGACGTGTGGGAGGTCATCGAGGCCGCGTCGACGAAGCCGTTCGGCTTCATGAAATTCACGCCGGGCCCGGGAGTCGGCGGGCACTGCATTCCGCTGGATCCGCACTACCTCGCCTGGAAGATGCGGACGCTCAACTACAAGACCCGCTTCATCGAGCTGGCCGGCGAGCTCAACGCCGAGATGCCGGTGTTCTGGGTCGCCAAAGTCGTGGACGCGCTCAACGAGCAGGGCAAGGCGGTCCGCGGCAGCCGCGTCCTGCTGCTGGGCGTCGCCTACAAGAAAAACATCGACGACATTCGTGAGAGCCCGGCGCTGGACGTGATCAAGCTGTTGCATCAGCGCGGCGCCGACGTTTCCTATCACGATCCGCACGTCCCGGCGCTGAAGGAAGACGGCATTACGCTCAGCTCCGTGCCGCTCACCGCCGAGACGCTCAAGCAGGCCGACTGCGTCGTCATCGTGACCGATCACACGGCGGTGGATTACAAGCTGGTCGCGCGGCATGCGCGCACGACCGTCGACACGCGGCACGTGTTGCCCAAGGCGGGCTCCCGCGCGTGAAGGTCGCCGTCGTCGGCACGGGATACGTTGGTCTGGTGGTCGGCGCCTGCCTCGCGGAGACGGGGAACGACGTCGTCTGCGCCGACGTCGATGCCGCCAAGATCAAAAGTCTCAAGGGCAACAAGCTCCCGATCTACGAGCCCGGGCTCGAGCCGATCGTCGTGCGGAATCAGCGCGAGGGCCGGCTGACGTTCACGACGGACGTCGGGAGCGCCGTGGAGCGCTCCGAGGTCGTGTTCATCGCCGTGGGCACGCCACCCGACGAGGACGGCTCCGCCGATCTGCAGCACGTACTCGCGGTCGCCACGACGATCGGCCAGCACATGAATGAGCCGAAAGTCGTCGTCACGAAGAGCACGGTGCCGGTGGGAACGGCGGAGAAGGTGCGCGCGCAGATCGCCCGGGAGACCAAGACGCCGTTTCACGTCTGCTCGAACCCCGAGTTTCTGAAGGAAGGCGCGGCGGTCGAGGACTTCATGAAGCCCGACCGCGTGATCGTGGGCGTCGACTCCCCCGATGCGGCCAAAGTGATCGAAGAGCTCTACACCCCCTTCGTCCGTACCGGCAATCCGCTGATCGTGATGGACATCCCGTCGGCCGAGCTGACCAAATACGCCGCCAACGCGATGCTCGCGACGCGGATCTCGTTCATGAATCAGATCGCGGGGTTGTGTGAAGCGGTCGGCGCCGACGTCACGCAGGTACGGCGCGGCATCGGCTCCGACCGCCGCATCGGCCAGGCGTTCCTCTTTCCCGGTCCGGGATACGGCGGCTCGTGCTTTCCGAAGGATGTGAAAGCGCTGATTCGCACCGGCTCGGAGCAGACGCTGCCGCTCGGCATCCTGTCCGCCGTCGAGGTGGCCAATCACCGGCAGAAGCGCGTGCTGTTCGAAAAACTGCACAAGCACCTGGGATCGCTGCGCGGCCGGGTCGTCGCGGTCTGGGGCCTGGCGTTCAAGGCCGAAACCGATGACGTGCGCGAGAGCCCGGCGCTCGTGCTCATCGAGGAGCTGCTCGCGGCCGGCGCGCGGGTACAGACGCACGACCCGGCTGCGATGGAGACGGCGAAGCATCATCTTGGAGATCGCGTCAGCTATGCCGGCCACGGGTTTGACGCGCTCGCCGGCGCCGACGCACTCGCGATCGTCACCGAATGGCTGGAGTACCGCAACCCGGACTTCGCCAGGATGAAGCAGCTTCTCAAGCGGCCCCTGATCGTCGATGGACGCAACCTGTACGACCCGCAAAAACTGGGTCGTTTGGGATTCACCTACGACAGCATCGGCCGCCCGCTCGGATGCGCGTCCTCGTAACGGGGGCGGCGGGTTTCTTAGGATCGCATTTGGTGGACCGGTTCCTCGGTATGGGGCACCGCGTGCTGGCGATGGACAATCAGCTCACCGGCAATCCCGCCAACCTCGCCCACGTCGCCGACGACCCCAATTTTGAGTTCCACCGTCAGGACGTCACGACATTCATCGAAGTCGAGGGCACGCTCGACGGCGTGCTCCATTTCGCCAGCCCGGCGAGCCCGGTCGATTACCTCGAGCTGCCGATTCAGACACTCAAGGTCGGCTCGCTCGGCACGCATCGGGCGCTGGGGCTCGCCATGGCCAAGCAGGCGCGCTTCCTCCTCGCGTCCACTTCAGAGGTTTACGGCGATCCCCTGGTGCATCCGCAGGCCGAGTCGTACTGGGGCAACGTGAATCCGGTAGGGCCGCGAGGCGTGTACGACGAGGCGAAACGGTTCGCCGAGGCCCTGACGATGGCGTACCAGCGCTATCACCGGCTCGACACCCGGATCGCGCGGATCTTCAACACCTACGGACCGCGGATGCGACCGCACGATGGTCGCGTCGTGTCGAACTTCATCGTGCAGGCGCTGCGCGGCGAGCCGCTCACGGTCTACGGCGACGGGTCGCAAACGCGCTCGTTCTGCTATGTGGACGATCTCATCGAGGGGATCCTGCGGCTGTTCGAGCATGGCGATCCCGAGCCCACGAATCTCGGTAACCCGCACGAGTTCACGGTGCGGCAGCTGGCGGAGCGAGTGCTCGCCCTGACGGGTAGCAAGAGCAGGATCGTCGAGCGCCCGCTGCCGGTGGACGACCCACAGGTGCGCCAGCCGGACATTACGCGGGCGCGCACGATGCTCGGCTGGGAGCCGGCCGTGGCGCTGGACGAAGGGTTGCGCCGCACGATCGAGTATTTCCAGGATGTGGTGAAGCGCGAAGGAGCAGGGCGGTGAAACAGAAGATTCTCCTGACCGGCGCCGCCGGATTCATCGGATCGCACTTGAGCGAGGCGCTCATCGCGCGCGGTGCCGAGGTGACCGGGGTGGACAACTTCGATGCCTTTTACGCGCGCGAGGTCAAGGAGCGCAACCTGGCCGGGCTGCGCCAACTGCCCGGCTTCCGGTTCGTCGAGGCGGATGTCGCCCGCGATCCGATGCCGCTCGCTGGCGTGACGGCGGTCATCCATCTCGCCGCCAAACCGGGCGTGCGGCCATCGCTGGAAGACCCCGGTGCCTACATGGAGGCGAACGTCACCGCGACGGCCCGGCTGCTCGACGCGGCGCGCCGGGTGGGGATTACGCGCATCGTGTTCGGATCGTCGTCGTCCGTGTATGGCAATGCGACGCCGGCGCCGTTTGCCGAGACCGAGCCCGCCGTCTCGCCGATCTCGCCGTACGCCGCCAGCAAGCGCGCGGGAGAGCTGCTGGCCCATGCGTTCGCGCATCTCTACCCGCTCAAGATCATCTGCCTGCGGTTCTTTACCGTGTACGGCCCCCGGCAACGCCCCGATCTGGCGATCCACAAGTTCACCGATTTGATCGCCCGGGGGCGGCCGGTGCGGATGCATGGCGATGGGTCGAGTGAGCGCGACTACACCTATATTACCGACGCCTTGGATGGCATTCTGGCCGGCCTGGAATGGACGGCGCAGGCGGCGCCCGGCGCCGTCGAGACGGTGAATCTGGGTGGCGGGGCGCGGGTGCGGCTGGACCGCCTGATTGCGCTCATCGCCAAGGCCCTGGGGCAGGAACCCAAGATCGAGCGCCACCCCGATCAGCCGGGCGATGTGCGGCTGACGGACGCCGACCTCGCACACGCCGGTGCGGTGCTGGGCTTCCGGCCGCGCGTCGGTATTGAAGAAGGCATCCGGAAATTCGTCGACTGGTACGAGGAGGTTCATGGACGTCAGTCCCGAGCGTCTAGTCGAGCAGGCTAACGAGCGGTTCCAGCTGCAGGACTATTACGGTGCGATTCACCTCCTCGAGGAGGTCGTCGCGACGGGCCGCGCGTTTGCGGACGCCCATCACCTGCTGGGACTGTCGTACTCCCTCGCCGGGCAGCCGGACAAGGCGCTGGAGCAGCTCGATCGGGCGCTCGCCCTCAATCCCAACTACGTCGAGGCGTTGATTCATCGCGCGCTCGTGCTGAACGAGCTGGGGCGCGAAGCAGAAGCGGACGCCGTGTTGCGTCGCGCCCGCCAGGTCGGCTCGGAGCGCCGCGCCGGATTCCATGGCCACATCGCGGCGAAGCTCGCGAACCAGCACGCGGCGCTCGGCGAGGCGTACCTCGAGGCCGGCGGACTGAACGAGGCGATCGCTCAGTACGAGGCCGCACTGGCACTCGGACCGGCATTCCACGACTTGCGCTACAAGTTGGGCCGGTTGTTGCTCGAGGCGGGGCGGGCGCTCGATGCCCACGAACAGTTCCAGACGATCGTGCGCGAGCGACCCTCGTTCCTCGACGCCGCGGCGATGCTGGGAATGGCCTGCTATCTCGCCGGCGACGGGCTGGCGGCGCGCGCGGTGTGGGAGGAGCTGCGCGCGCGGCGACCGGAAGATCCGCGGGTGGAAGCGTACCTCGCCCTGCTGTCCCGGTCCGACGTTCCCCCGCCTGCGACTGCGGTGGCTGCGGGCGACGGGCACGAGCCGACGCCGCGAAAGAAGAAAAAGAAGTGAGACGGCTGACCCTCCTGCTGCTGTTCCTCCCGCTCGCCTGTACCCGTTCCGCTGCCAACCATGAAGAGCTTGGCGATCGCGCGTACGCGGCGGGTTCGTACGCCGACGCATTGGCGGAATACCAGCTCGGGCGCAGAGCGAACGCCAGCAGCGCCCCGCTGCTGGCCAAGGTCGGCGCCGCCGCCATGCATGCCGAGGATTACGAGCTCGCGGCCGAATCGTATCGCGCGCTGGCGCGCCGCGACCGCTCGCGGGCGGACGAAGCCGCAGACGGCCTCGATCGGGTCGCCCGGGCGGCGCTCGCGGCGAACGACCGCACCGCTCTGGCGAGCGCGCTCACGGGACTGCGCGAGGTTGCGCCGCGGCGGCCCCTGGGCCGCTACGTCGTGCTGGCGGCCCTGGACGCGGTCGACCGCGGCGACACGACTGAGGCGCGAGCGCTGTTGCCGGTTGCGGCGGCGACCGCGGTCGACGCCGCCCGCGCGGACTCGCTACTCTTCGTCTACGGGATGACGCTGGTGCGCGTCAGAGAGTGTAGCACGGCGGTGCGCGTCTTCGAGGGCGTCATCCGGCGGCAGCGGGCGGCCGTGGTGGCGGAATCGGCGCGCGAGGGACTTGGCCTCTGCGCGCTGGCCGAGGGGCAGACCGCGCTGGAGCAGGGCCGCCCGGCGGACGCGGAGAGCTGGTTCCGGCGCGCCACGGCGCCGGGCGCATCACCCGACGTGGTGCGGGGAGCGTTCCTCGGTCTGGGGGATGTTCGCTTGGCGCAGGGCGACATCGCCGGAGCCATGGAGAGCTATCAACAGGCACTCGCCGGCGGAACGCCGGGCGACACGATTTCACAACGGGCACAGGAAAAGCTGAACCGATTAGGAAAGGCCGAACCTGAATGAGGATGGGAAGAACGATCGCCACGCTGGTTCTCTGCCTGGCGCTGGGTGGCTTGGCCGCCTGTCATCACGGCCGGCGCTCGGCGGCGGCGGCGCCCGCGGCGCAGCCGGCAGTCGACCTCGAGCGCGCCCTGGGCCTGTTCCGGCGCGGCGATTTCCGCCATGCGCAGGTGCTGCTGCAGCGAACCACGTTTGAATTCGCCCCCGGCGCACCCGAGATGGCGCAGGTACGCTATTACCTCGCCGAGTGCTACTTCCAGTTGGGAGATTACGTCCAGGCGGCGGCGGATTTCCGGAAAGTCGCCGACGAGTTCTCCACGTCGGAATACGCACCGCTCGCATTGCTCCGAGCCGGAGACGCCAACCTGCGGCTGTGGCATCGGCCGGAGCTCGATCCCACGTATGGTGAGACAGCGCTGGCGATTTACCAGGAGCTCGCCGGCCGCTATCCCGACACCGAAGCCGCGGCGCGCGCCCGGCCCCACGTGAAGCGCCTGGAGAATCAGTTTGCGGAAAAGACCTACAAGACGGGCATGTTCTATCTGCGCCGCAAGGCATTCGACTCCGCGATCATCTACTTTAAGGACGTGATCGCGAACTATCCCAATGCCCAACGCGCGCCCGACGCGTTGCTGCGACTGGTGGACAGTTATCGTGCGATCGGCTACAAGCAGGAAGTGCAGGAGACCTGCGAGCACTTGCGTCGGTTCTATCCGAACGCGACGCACCTGGACCGCAGCTGCCCCGCGGCGGCCGATTCGACCGCCACCACGACGCCCTCCACCCCGTCCTGAGCGGCGTGGCCGGGGGGGCGCTGTTCGGGGGCTCGTTCGACCCCGTGCATGTCGCACATTTGATCGTGGCGGAAGCGGCAGCGGATGCGTTGAGCTGCGCCGTGCGCTTTCTGCCGGCGCGGGAGCAGCCCCTGAAGCGCGGGACGCACGCCGCCCATCTGGCGACCCCGGAGCAGCGGGCGGAAATGCTGGATCTGGCGGTCGGCGGGAACGACCGATTCGGGGTGGAGCGGGTCGAGCTGGGGCTGCCGACCCCCTCGTATACCGTGCGGACGTTGCGGGCGTTGCGTGAGCGGGAGCCGGGGAACCGGTTCACGTTATTGCTAGGGGCGGATGCCGCCCGCGATCTTGCGGAGTGGTGGGAAGTTGAAGCGCTTCCGGAACTTGCCGACATCGTCGTCTTCGCCCGGCCCGGCGCCAGCGTGGTGCGTCATCCGCTGATCAAGCGGGTTATCCCTGTGCCCTCGATCGATCTCTCTGCCACGCAGGTGCGTGAGCGCGTCAAACAGGGGCGCTCCATTCGATATTTAGTGCCCGACGCGGTGCGCGAATACATCGCCGCCCGCGGGCTTTATCGGTAAGGGTGTAAATGGCCAATCGCTGGTTCACAAAAATCTTTGGAACGCGGTTCGACCGCGATTTGAAACGCATCCAGCCGATCGTCGATGCGATTCACCAGCACGAAGTGCGCCTCAAGGAAATCGGGACCGGCGAGCTGCAGGCGCAGACCGCCAAGTTCCGTGAGGTGATCGCCCAGCGTACCGGCGAGCGGCACGCCGCAGTCGAGCGCCTCAAGCAGGCGAAACACGACTGTCCCGATCCCGTCGAACGCGCTAATCTGAGCGACCAGCTGCGTAAGGCGGAGGAGAGCTTCGTCGCGGAGCTGCAGCGCACGCTCGACGACCTGCTTCCCGAGGCGTTCGCGACGGTGCGTGAGGCGTCGCGCCGCCTGGTCGGCAGCGAGGTCATGGTCACCGGCCACCCGATGAAGTGGGATATGGTGCCGTACGACGTGCAGCTCATCGGCGGAATCGTCCTGCATCAGGGGAGGATCGCCGAGATGGCGACCGGCGAAGGCAAGACGCTGGTCGCGACGTTGCCGCTGTACCTCAACGCGCTCGCGGGCCGCGGCGCGCACCTCGTGACCGTCAACAACTACCTCGCCCGCCGCGACTCGCAGTGGATGGGCCATCTGTTCACCTGGCTCGGGCTGACGGTGGGGTGCATCGACGATACGCAGCCCGGCAGCCCGGAGCGTCGCGCGGCTTACTTCTGCGACATCACGTACGGTACGAACAACGAGTTCGGATTCGACTACCTGCGCGACAACATGGTGGGCGCGCTGGAGCAGCGCGTGCAGCGTGGGCACGTCTACGCCATCATCGACGAAGTCGATTCGATTCTGATCGACGAGGCCCGCACGCCTCTCATCATCTCCGGCGCGGTGGGCACGGAGTCGGACGAGAAATACGCCCTCTACAACGCCCAGGTCGTGCAGCTGGTCCGCAAGCAGACCGCGATTGCGAACGATCTCGTCGCGCGCGGCGAGCCGCTGCTGGCGAGTGCGGACACCAATTACGAAGGTGCCAAGCTGCTCTACAAGGCGCAGCTCGGCATGCCGAAGAACAAGAAGCTGCTCAAGCTGCTCAACGAGCAGGGCGTGAAGCAGCTCGTGCAGCGGGTCGAGCTGGACCGCCTGGCCGACCGCAAGCTGCCCGCGCGCGACCAGAAGATGCGGGACATCGAGGACGACCTGTACTTCGTGATGGACGAGCGCGGCCGCTCGGTGCACCTGACCGACAAGGGCGTCGAGACGATGTCGCCGCAGGATCCGACGCTGTTCATCGTCCCGGACATCTCGCACGCGGTGCATGAGCTGGAGCACGATACGGAGCTCTCACCTGCCGAGAAAATCGAGCGGCGTCGCGTCGTCGAGGCAGAGTACGCCGGGAAGAGCGAGACGCTGCACATCATCCACAAGCTGCTCCAGGCCCACGCGCTCTACGAGAAAGACGTGGAGTACGTGGTGCAGGACGGCCAGGTCTTCATCGTGGACGAGTTCACCGGCCGGCTGATGCCCGGGCGACGCTGGTCGGACGGCCTGCACCAGGCGGTGGAAGCGAAGGAAGGCGTGGCGGTGCGCGAGGAGTCGCAGACGCTCGCGACGATCACGATCCAGAACTACTTCCGCATGTACGAGAAGCTCGCGGGCATGACGGGTACCGCTGAGACCGAAGAGACCGAGTTTCACCAGATCTACAAGCTCGACGTTTCGGTGATTCCCACCAACCGGCCGGTGCGCCGGGTGGATAAGCACGACCTCGTCTACAAGACGCGCAAAGACAAGTACGACGCGATCATGGAAGAGGTGGAGCGCCAGCATAAGCGGGGTCTCCCGATTCTGGTCGGGACGACCAACGTCGAGGTGTCGGAGACGCTGGCCCGCCTCCTGAAGCGCCGCGGTCTGAAGCACGAGGTCCTGAACGCCAAGTACCACGAGCGCGAAGCGGAGATCGTGGCCCAGGCAGGACAGCCCGGGTCCATCACGATCGCGACGAACATGGCCGGCCGCGGCACCGACATCAAACTCGGCCCCGGCGTCAAGAAGTGTCAGATCTGCGGGATCAAGGCGCGCGAGGCGCCGTTCGGCCAGAAGATCGAGCCGCCCGATCTGACGCCGGAGCAGATCAAAGAGCTCAAGTGCAACGAAGACCCGCCGTGCGGGCTCGTCATCATCGGCACCGAGCGCCACGAGGCGCGGCGTATCGACCGCCAGCTGCGCGGCCGTTCGGGACGCCAGGGGGATCCGGGGCAGAGCATCTTCTTCCTCTCCCTCGAAGACGACCTGATGCGGCTGTTCGGCTCCGACCGGATCGCGCGCATCATGGACCGTACCGGCGCCGAAGAGGGCGAAGTCATCACCCACCCGTGGGTAACAGCGGCGATCGGCCAGGCGCAGAAGCGCGTCGAGCTCCAGAACTTCCAGGCCCGCAAACGGCTGCTGCAGTTCGACGACGTCATGAACCAGCAGCGCGAGGTGATCTACTCACAGCGGCTGTACGCACTCGAGGGCGGGGAAGAGCTGAAGGCCGAGGCGCAGCGCATGATCGACAGCGCGATGGAGCAGCTCGCCGACGGCCTGATCGCGGATTACGACGATCCCGGTCAGTGGGACCGCGCGCTCATCGAGACCGAGTTCCTGCAGAAATTCTTGGTCTCGATTCCCGACGTGACCGATCCGGCCAAGGTCAGGACTCGCGAGGAGCTGGTGCGGGCGGCGCAGCAGGCCGGGCGGGCCGCGTTCCAGGAAAAGCTCTCGTACCTGCGTGAAGTCGAGACCAAAGTCGGCGCCAGCAAACTCGCTGAGCAGGCGCTGTCACACGTCACCCTCGGCGTGATCGACGAGAAGTGGAAGGATCATCTCTACGATCTCGATCAGCTGCGGGAAGGGATCTACTACCGCGCTTGGGGACAGAAAGACCCGCTCGTCGAGTACAAGCAGGAAGCCTACGAGATGTTCGTCGGGCTGATGCACGATCTGCAAACCACGTTCGCCGAGCGGTGGCTCAAGCTGCAGATCGAGATCGGCCCACCGCCCGGGCAAGGCGGGGGGGGCCAGCGCCCACCGAGCCGCGGGGTCACGGGTCCAGCCGGCGGGCTACCAGGCGCCCGCCGGCGTGAGACGCCGATGGTCGCCTCGAAGCCGGCGGCCGATGGTCTGGTAACGGCCGCCGAGCCGCCGCCGCCGTCGATGCAGCGTGGTGGCCAGCGGGGGGGGGGCGTGGCCGAGCCCGCGTTTGCCGCCAATCCCTACGCGGGCGTCGGCCGTAACGATCCGTGTCCCTGCGGCAGCGGCAAAAAGTTCAAGAAGTGCCACGGAGCCACGGCCTAACGTTTTACTGGGTCACCACGAACTGATAGCACTCGCTCTCGAGCACGACCGCGCCCGTCGGGTCGATCACTCGTTGGCGAATGTCGAACGTCGAGCCAACTGGGGACGTGAGCAGGCGGAACAACTCCGCACGGCCGGTGCCACGATCGTCTGTTACAATCGCCTGCGCTTGCGTACCTCTGCCGAGGGTAAGCCAAGAGGTACTGGTGCAGTTGCCGTCCGCAGGACCGTCAGCGGCCCGCTGGAGCCGGTAGGTCGTATTGGGGGCGAGATCACGCACCCACACATCGAGGTTGACCACGAGTTCCGCATCGTTCGGTTGCCGGAACTTGACGTGGCCGAAGGCCGACCCGCCGCCGACATCACGGAGGATGAGCTCAACGTTGAATGGAGGTGTCTCCGGTCCCCAGCTACTCGCGCTCAGGCCAGGGCCGGCGACCAAGCTCGGCGCAACAGGATTGGGACGGTCGGACGTGCAAGCTGGCACCAGTGCCAGACTAGCAGCGAGGATTGCTGGTGTGGCGCGCATGATTCCCCCACGAGGGGCGAGTGGGACCGCGGGAAACGCGTCGCCTCGTGGATGGAAAAACAAGGCACGGGGTGGCGGAACCATTATCGCCCGAAATGCGGGTCGCGGTAAGGCGCCACCATGCGTAGAAAAGGGTATGTGTCCGCGACTTCCGCACTTACGCTCGGCCCATGCCGCTGCGTCTTTCCGAGCACCTCGAACACGACCGCCCCCGCGAGCGTTTCTGGACCGTCGGGCCCGCCGCGTTGACGGGGCAGGAGCTCTTGGCCATTCTCCTAGGAACAGGGACCCGTGGGCAGGATGCGCTTGTCGTGGCCGGCGAAATCCTCGCCCGAGGAGACGGCTCGCTCCGGCGGCTGGCCACGAGGCCCTGGGCGGAGCTGGCCGGGATTCCCGGCGTGGGAAGGGCCAAGGCTGCCCGGGTGGCCGCGGCGATCGAGCTGGGCCGGCGCGTAGGGGCCGAGGCGGAGCCGCCGCCCGAGCGGATCCGGGGACCTGGCGACGTGCAGCGCTATTACGGGCTGCGGCTGCGCGACCTCGCGGTGGAGGAGTTCCATGTCCTCGCGCTCGGCAGCCAGAGCCAGATCCTGGCCGACTTGCTCATCACGCGGGGCATTCTGAACAGCTCGTTGGTGCACCCGCGCGAGGTGTTTCGTGCGGCGATCGCAGAAGCGGCGGCGGGAATCATCGTGGTGCACAATCATCCGAGCGGCGATCCCACACCCTCGGCTGACGATCGGGCGGTGACGCGCCAGTTGGTGGATGCCGGGCGCGTGCTGGATGTGCCGGTGTACGACCATGTGGTGATCGGAGGAGAGCGCTACGTGAGTTTCGCAGAGGCAGGGCTGTTGTGACGAGTACGGTGCCCATCCTCGCACCGGAGCTGGCGAAGGCCGTCGCGGCGCAACGCGACCGCCTCGACCTCGACGTGTTGTCGCGCGCCTACCGCATCAGCGCACAGGCGCATCAGGGCCAGAAGCGCCTGTCGGGCGACGATTTCGTGTCGCACAGCGTCGCCGTCGCGACGATTCTCGCCGAGCAGCAGATGGATACGACGACGATCGCCGCCGCCCTGCTGCATGACGTCGTGGAAGACTCCGACGTGACGCTCGACGTGCTGCGCAGGGACTTCGGCAACGAAGTCGCGGACCTCGTGGACGGCCTCACCAAGATCTCGACGCTCACGTTCCGTTCGACCGCCGAAGAGCAGGCCGAGAACTACCGCAAGCTCCTGATGTCGGTCGCGCGCGACGCCCGCGTAATTATCATCAAGCTGGCGGACCGGCTCCACAACATGCGCACGCTCGATCCGTTGCCGGCGGAGAAGCGCAAGCGCATCGCGTTGGAGACGCGCGAGCTGTACGCGCCGCTGGCGCATCGCTTCGGCATGGCCGGGGTGAAGGCGGAGCTCGAGGACCTCGCGTTCAAGTATCTCGAGTCCGACGACTACAAGCAGCTGGCCAAGCAGGTCAAGGCGCGGCGCGTGGAGCGGGACCGGACCATCGAACGGATGCGGTCACCGCTCGCCGAGGAGCTGCAGCGCGCGGGGATCGCGGGCTGGGAGATTGTCGGCCGGCCCAAGAATCTCTGGTCGATCTTCAAGAAGATGAAGAAGCGCGGCAAGCCGTTCGAGGAAATCTACGATCTCCTCGCGGTCCGCGTGCTCGTCAACAGCATCACCGACTGCTACCACGTCCTGGGGATCATCCACCACACGTGGACGCCGCTGCAGGAGCGCATCAAGGATTACATCGCGAGTCCCAAGTCGAACGGCTATCAGTCGCTGCACACCACGGTGTTCGGGCCGGGCGGGCAGCTGTACGAGATCCAGATCCGTACCCGCGACATGCATCGCACGGCGGAGTACGGCATCGCGGCGCACTGGCTCTACAAGGAGAACGGCAAAGGCGCCGACGAGCTCGACCACCATCTCTCCTGGTTCCGCCAGCTGATCGAGCTGCAGCAGGACGCGCACAGCCCCGAGGAATTCCTCGAGTTCCTCAAGATCGACCTGTATCAGGACGAGATTTTCGTCTTCACTCCCCGCGGCGACGTGAAGCGGCTCCCCAAGGGCGCGACGCCGATCGATTTCGCGTTCATGGTGCACACCGAGGTGGGCCAGCACTGCAATGGGGCGCGGGTGAACGGCCGCATCGCGCCGCTCCACCGCCCGCTGCGCAACGGCGACACGATCGAAGTGCTCACCAGCGCGCAGGCCAAGCCCTCGCGCGACTGGCTGGCGCACGTGCAGACGGGGCGCGCGCGGCAGAAGATTCGCCAGTGGATCAAGCAGGAAGAACAGGAGCGCAGCGTCACGCTGGGCCGCGAGATTCTCGCGCGCGAGGTGCGGCGCCGCCGCCTCGATCCACCCACCGCGGAGCAGCTGGAGCAGGCGGCGCAGAAACTGGGACTCGGTGCTGCCGAGCAGGTGGAGACGGCGATCGGGCGCGGGGATGTGCAGATCGGCCAGGTGATCAACGCGCTCTATCCCGACGTACCCTCGGACGAGCAGCAGTCGCCCAAGCCGACCGCGTTTGGACGAGTCATCGAACGCCTCCGCCTCGGCCGCGGCATCAAGATTCACGGCGTCGAAGGGTTGATGGTCCGGTACGCGCAATGCTGCCAGCCCGTGCCCGGTGACCCGGTGGTGGGATACGTCACGCAGGGGCGCGGCATCTCGATCCACCGCAACGATTGCCCCAACCTGCTCACCCTCTCAGGCGATGAAGAGCGCCGGGTCGAGATCGACTGGCGCGAGGTGGAGGGGGAGACGTTCGTGGTGCGGCTGGCGGTCAGCGGCGAGGACCGCCGCGGCCTCTATGCCGACATCTGCGAGGCGATCAGCGGCACCGGGACCAACATCCGCAGCGCGGAGCTCGCCTCCAAGGACGGCGTCGTCTTCGGGTCGGTGCTGGTCGAGGTCGAAAACCACACCCACCTGCACAAGGTCCTCAAGGCGGTCCGCAAGGTGAAGGGTGTGACGGAGATTGCCCGAAGGGACTCGAGCGGTCCCGCTGAAGTCGTCGTCGGTTAGGTTTCCTTCCTATGCCTTTTGAGCTTGGTCCAGCCCCGTCGCCGGCGGGTGATCAGCCACGCGCCATCCGCGAGCTGAGCGCCGGGCTGCGCCGCGGCGACAAGTACCAGACGCTGCTCGGCGTCACCGGGTCGGGCAAGACGATGACGATGGCCCATGTCGTCGCCGACCTCGGGAAGCCCACGCTGGTGCTGTCGCACAACAAGACGCTGGCGGCGCAATTGTACGGCGAGCTGAAAACGTTCTTCCCGGGCAACGCCGTCGAGTTCTTCATCTCCTATTACGACTACTATCAGCCCGAGGCATACGTGCCGTCGACCGACACGTACATCGCCAAGGATTCGTCGATCAACGACGACATCGAGCGCCTGCGGCTGCGCGCGACGTCGAGCCTGATGGAGCGGGACGACGTCATCATTGTCGCCAGCGTCTCCGCGATCTACGGCCTCGGTGATCCGGAGCTGTACAAGGAGCTGCTGGTCACCGCACAGCAGGGTGAGACGCGCGGCCGTGACGCGCTGCTGGCCGATCTGGTGGCGGTGCAGTACCAGCGCAACGACGTCGGCTTCGAGCGTGGCACGTTCCGCGTGCGGGGCGATACGGTCGAGGTGTTCCCCGCCTATGACGAGCAGGCGGTGCGCATCGAGTTCTGGGGCGATGTGATCGAGCGGATCGCCAAGATCGATCCGCTCACCGGCAACGTCATCAAGCAGATGGATAAGTCGGCGATCTATCCGGCGACGCACTTCGTCACCCAGCGAGCCACGATCGAGCGCGCCGTGTCGCGGATCAGGGCCGAGCTGGGCGAACGCTTGACCGAGCTGCGGGCGCAGAACAAGCTGCTCGAGGCGCAGCGCCTGGAGTCCCGGACCCACTTCGACATCGACATGCTGATGGAGGTGGGCCGCTGCGCCGGCATCGAGAACTACTCGCGGCTGTTCAGCGGCCGCCAGCCGGGCGAGCGGCCGGCGTGCCTGCTCGACTATTTCCCCGACGATTATCTCTGCATCATCGACGAGTCGCACCAGACACTGCCGCAGCTCGGCGCCATGTACGAGGGCGACCGCTCGCGCAAGCAGACGCTGGTCGACTACGGCTTCCGGCTGCCGTCGGCGCTCGACAACCGGCCGCTGCGGTTCGACGAGTTCATGGGGCTGGTGCCGCGCATGGTGTTCGTCTCGGCGACGCCGGGGCAGGACGAGCTGCGGCTCTCGGGCGGCGTCATCGTCGAGCAGATCATCCGGCCGACCGGTCTGGTGGACCCCACCGTCGACATCCGGCCCGTGGCGGGGCAGGTGGACGACCTGCTGAGCGAGATCCGGCTTCGGGAAAAGAAAAACGAGCGCGTCCTGGTCACTACGTTGACCAAGCGCATGGCGGAGGATCTCACCGACTATCTGCAACAGCACGGTGTTCGGGTGCGTTACCTCCATTCGGAAATCGACGCGATCGAGCGCGTGGAGATCATCCGCGGCCTCCGGCTGGGCGAGTTCGACGTGCTGGTCGGCATCAACCTGCTGCGCGAGGGGCTGGACTTGCCGGAAGTCTCACTCGTCGCCGTGCTGGACGCCGACCAGGAAGGGTTCCTGCGATCGGATCGGTCGCTGATCCAGACGGTCGGACGCGCGGCGCGCCATCTCAGCGGCAAGGCGATTCTGTACGCCGATCGTGTCACCGGCTCGATGGAGCGCGCGCTGAGCGAGATGAACCGGCGCCGCGAAACGCAGCTCGCCCACAACGTCGAGCACGGCATCACGCCGAGATCGATCGTGAAATCGGTGGGCGACATTCGCTTCGTCACGCGTGTCGCGGATGCCCGGGTGGCGAAGCCCGGGACGGCTGTCCACCGGCCGGCCGACGAAGCGGAGCGCGAGACGCTCATCCGCATGTTGGAGCAGCAGATGCAGGCGGCGGCGGAAGAGTTGGACTTCGAGCTGGCGGCAGTGCTGCGTGATCAGCTCCTGGAGCTCAAGGCCGATGCGCCTCTCCGCGAGCGAGCTCAGCCGGTTCGGTAAGGACCTCGGCGCCCAGCTCACCGCTCCTGCCGTCATCGGGTTGTCGGGAGAGCTGGGAACCGGGAAGACGACACTGGTCCAGGCCATCTGCCGTGGTCTGGGAGCGCGGGCACGCGCGACGAGTCCTACCTATGCGCTCGTCCATCACTACAATGCGGGCGTGACGCCGGTCTACCACGTCGACTGCTACCGCCTGCGCCATCCGGACGAAGCGCGTGATCTCGGCTTCGACGACATGATTCGCGAGCGCGCGATCATTCTGATCGAATGGCCGGAGCGCGCGGGAACGTGGGCGCCTCCCCTCGATCGACACTTCCGTTTGTCTTACGATTCTGATCCCGGGAGTCGCGTGCTTGAAGAGTGAGCGCTGGCTCGCGATCGACACGGCGACGGACAGCGCCAGCGTCGCGGTCCGCGCCGGCGAGCAGACGATCGCGCGCTCGGTGCGCGGCGCACGCCAGCACGCTGCGCAGATCCTGCCTCTCGTGCAGCAGGTCCTTGCGCTGGCCCAGCTGTCGCTCGAGCAGATCGCCGGGGTCATTGTCGGCGATGGACCCGGCAGCTTCACGGGCCTGCGCATCGGGTGGGCCGCGGCAAAAGGGCTCGTCCACGAGCGCCAGCTGCCCCTGATCACGATTCCATCGCTGCTTGCTGCGGCCCACGCGGCCGGGGTGGAGACCGTCGCGGCATGCTACGACGCGTTACGTGGCCAGGTGTTCGGCGCGATCTATGGCTTTGCCGTGGATCGTGTGGAGACGCTCGTCGCTCCAGCGTTGTTCACAATTCCTGAACTCGCGACCGCTGTTCCGCGGCGACCCGTTCTGGCGGTGGGCGACGGCGCAGAGCGCTATCGCGACGAAGTCCTGAGTTGGACGGGGCGAGCGCCCGTCGGGCTCGATGCGCTGCCGCCCCTTGCCGGATCGTTGCTCGCGCTCTTTTCGTACGATGGAGCGCGCCGCCGGATGGGTGACCCGAGCGTCGCGGAGCCCCTGTACGGGCGGCCCGCAGAGGCGCAGGTGAAATGGGAGGCCCGCTACGGCCGACCGCTTCCGCATTCGTCCCGCTAAGCTCGGCGATGTCCCCGCCGTGCACGCGATCGAGCAAGCCGTCTTCGCCGATCCGTGGTCGACGCAGGATTTCCGTGACTGCGTGATGTCCGACGCGCTGTTCCTCGTCGCCGAGGGAAACGGCGCGGACGCGATCGCCGGCTACGTCGTCGCGCTCGACGCCGCCGATGAAGGTGAGATCCTCAACCTCGCCGTCGCGCCGGCGGGCCGGCGTAACGGTCTGGGACGAGCCCTGGTCGAGGGCGTCCTCGAGGCGTTGGCGGAGCGCGGGGTCCGGCAGGTGTATCTCGAGGTGCGCGAATCGAACGCTCCGGCCCGCGCGCTGTATGCGGCGCACGGGTTTCGGGAGGTGGGGCGCCGGAAGCAGTATTACCGCCGGCCGGTGGAGGACGCGATCGTCCTGAGACGTGATGCATAACTTCGGTACAAGTGGCGTATCTTTGATTGACAGAACGACTTGCGACTTATATAGTGTTGGGCACCCTTGGACCCACACCTGCATCATCGCCGGAGGTTGTTGTGAGCCGCAGTCTCAATAAGGTCATGATAATCGGGAACTTGGGTGCCGATCCCGAGGTGCGCAGCACGAATAACGGTTCCCGGGTGGCCACCCTCTCGGTGGCGACCAGCAGGCAGTGGACCGGCAACGGCGGGGAAAAGCAGGAAAAGACGGAGTGGCATCGCGTTATCTGCTGGAATAACAAGGGATCCGGGCTGGCCGACATCGCCGAGAAGTACCTCAAGAAGGGCGACAAGGTCTATATCGAAGGCCGGATCGAGTATCGGACGTGGGAAGATCGCGAGAAGCAGACGCGCTACGTCACCGAGATCATCGCGCGTGAGCTGATCATGCTGGGATCGAGAGGCGGAGCCGCTCCAGTTGGAGCGGGCGCTGCGAAGGGGGCCTCGGAAGCTGGCGGCAAAGCCCCAGAATCGCTCGACGCGTTCCCGGAGGCGCTGGATGAGGAGGACGACGATCTGCCGTTCTAACCACGCCGTAATTCTGGCCCTGGCGGCGTTGCCGCTCGTGTCGCGCGTCCTGCCGGCGCAGGACACCACGCAGGCGGTGCAACAACAGGACACGACCCAAGCGGCCGCCGCTTTTCAGGGACAGGTCCCCACCAGTCACACAGTCGCCCGCGGTGAGACCCTGTGGTCCATCGCGCAAATGTATTTCAACGATCCGCTGCTGTGGCCGGAGATCTACCGCCTCAATACCGCGGTCGTCGAAGACCCCCACTGGATCTATCCCGGTGAGGTTCTGAATCTCTCGGAAGTGCAGCTCGTGGCGCAGGGCGGCGACACGGTCGTCGCGGTGCCACAGGACACGACGTCGGCCGCCGCTGATACGGTGCGCGCCGCGCCGGGCGATACGATCGCCGCGGTCGTGCCGCTCGACACGGTGACGACTGCACCGATGGACACGATTCCCGCCGACACCGCGCAATTCGTCGTCGAGCCGCCGCCGCCGACCGTGATCGAAACCAACGAAACGATCTTTGACCGCCGCCGCACCAAGCGGCAGGTCGTCGAGGACGTGCTCCGCGCGTATGTCCATCAGCCCTACCACCCGCTTCGCGCCGGTGAGTTCTATGCTGCCGGGTTCCTGAGCGAGAGCGAGGGCCTGCCGTGGGGTCGAGTGCTCGGTGGGACCGCGACCTCAGCGATTCATCGTCTGTCCGAACACACATCCGCGACGACGTTCGAGGAGATCGCGGTCAAGCCGCCGCGCAACGCCTCTTACCATGTCGGAGATTCGCTGTTGATCGCGCGCATCGATCGAACCCTCGAGTTCGGGCGCTGGGGCGACGTCGTGGTGCCGCTCGGCATCGCCCGCGTCACCTCGGTCGAGGAGGAGCAGGTCCTGGCGCAGGTCGTCGCGCAGTACGGCCGGATTCACGACGGCAGGCTGGCGATGCCGCTCGAGCCGTTCCGCGATCCGGGACAGGTGCGTCCCACGCCCGTCGAGCAGGGCCTCGCCGGCAAGCTGCTCGCGCCCCGCGATCCGCATCCGCTCGCCGGAGCGCAGCAGTATTACTTCATCGACAAGGGGCGCAGTGAGGGTGTCACCCCGGGTGACGTCTTCGAGGTGTTCAAGCCCGCGCAGGGGTATGCCGGATCGGCGTCCGAAGAGGTGCGCGCCGTGATGATGATCGTGCACACGCGCGAGCATTCTGCCACCGGTCTCTTGGTGCAGATCAATCATCCGGCGCTGGACCGGGGTCTCCCGGTACGACTGATCAAGAAGATGCCTTCCTGACAAGCGGCCGGACCCCTCTCGGTAGGGAGGGGCCGGGCCCGTATCTGCCGTGATTGTCACCCTGCATCTCGTTGCTTTAGCGCTCTACGCCTTCGCCACGGCACTGGCACTCGCGCCGTTCATGGGGTTCCGGCCGGCGCCGCGCGCGCTCGCTATCGCGCTCCCCTGCGGCGGCGCTGCCGTCCACGTCGTGGCGGTCTCGCAGCTCACGCTGGTCGGTCTCGGGCCGGCGCTGTCGATGCTGGCCCTCTGCCTGGTGCTGCTGCAGCTCGCGAGCGAGCGCCTGCTGCGCGGATCGGCGGTGTCGTTCTTTGCGGGACCGCTGGCAACCGGCCTCGTCGGCCTCGCCATCCTCAGCGGGCTGGCGCCCGGTGCGGAGCTCGCCGCCGGCCGAAACGCGTGGTTCGTGCTACACGTCGCATTGAGCGTGCTGGGGCTCGCGTTGATGGCCCTGGCATTCATCGCGGCGGCGCTCTACCTGCTGCAATTCCGCGAGCTCAAGGCGCGGCGCTTCGGTCAGATCTTCCAGTTGTTTCCGCCGCTCGAGCGGCTCGATCAGCTCAATCGTTTCGCGCTCGTCGCAGGATTTCCGGCACTGACGCTGGGCGTGCTCCTCGCGCTGGGTTACGGCGCGCGCTTCTCCGGCGGGCTCCAGGTCGCGAAGGCACAGGTGGTGTGGGGCATCTTCACCTGGGTCGTGCTGGGCTGGGCGGTGTGGGTTCGCGTCGTGCGCCACTGGGCCGGTCGCCGCGCGGCGCTCGCCAGCATCGTCGGGTTCGCCGCCGTAATCCTCGTCTATGTCGCACTCAAACTGACACAGCCGGGCGCCGAACGCTTCCTGTGACGGGTCATACGGAGATGGGAATCAAGGTCCTGGGCGTAAATCATCGCACCGCACCGCTCGACGTGCGGGAACGGTTCGCCCACGGTCCCCACGAGGTGCCGGGCGCGCTCGCCCGTGTGATGGCCGCCGGTGCCAGCGGCGGCGTTCTGCTCTCTACCTGCAATCGCACCGAATTCTACCTGGTCGCCGATGACGAGCCGGCGCTCGAGACGGTCTGGTCGCTGCTCGGCGAGCGGCTTGCCGGCGCTCCGCCTGGTGGTGTCCGGGAGTATGGCTACATCGCTCGCGATCGTGACGCCGTGCGTCATCTCTACCGCGTCTCATCGGGTCTCGACTCGATGATTCTCGGAGAATCGCAGATCCAGGGACAGGTGCGCGAGGCGTGGGAAGCCTCGCGCGCCCAGGCCGGCCCTGTATTGCACCGGTTGTTTCAGACCGCATTGCACGTCGGATCGCGCGTGCGGACCGAAACCGGTCTGGGCATGGGCACGGCATCCGCTGCCTCGGCCGGCGTCGCCGTCGCCGGCAAGATCTTCGGAGATCTGGCCGGCCGCAGTGCGCTCATTCTCGGCGCCGGCGATATGGCCGAGCTGGCCGCCACGTGTCTCAGCAATGAGGGCGTTCAGATCACCCTGGTCGCGAATCGCACGCAAGAGCGGGCGCGGGCCATCGCCGAGCGGCTGGGCGGGCGAGCGGTGTCGCTCGAGGAAGCGTGGCCGCAGTTCGCGACGACGGACATCGCGCTGTGCTCGACGGCGGCGCCGCACGCCGTCGTGACGTGGGAGCGGGTCGGTGCGGTCATCGGCTCGCGCCGCGGACGGCCGCTGTGCATTCTCGATCTCGCGGTGCCTCGCGACGTCGATCCGGCGATCGCGCAGCTCGAGAACGTCTTTCTGTACGACGTGGACGACCTGCAAACGGTCGCCGCTCAGGCGACCGCGCGTCGCCGCGATGAGATCCCCGCTGCCGAGCGTATCGTGGAAGAGGAAACGGACCTCTTCTGGGCCTGGTACGGCGGACTGGGTGTCGTACCGGCGATCAAGGAGCTGCGCGCTCGCATGGATAATCTGCGCACCGCGGAGCTGGAGCGCGCCCTGCGGCAGCTGTCGCACCTGAGCCCCGAAGATCGCGCGCGCGTGGAGCAGTTCAGCCAATCCTTGTTGAACAAGTTTCTGCATCAGCCCACGGTCGCGCTGAAAGCGGCGGCCGAAGAAGGCCATGGCTACGGGCTGCTCGAGGCGTTGCGCCGCCTGTTCGGAATGGAGCCGCCGGCGTGACGGGACGCGTGCTCGTGACCGGCGGGGCAGGGTACATCGGCAGCATTCTGGTAGATCAGCTTGTCGAACGGGGCTTCGGCGTCGTCGTGCTCGATGACCTGAGTACCGGTCATCGCCAGGCGGTCGCCAGAGGCGCGGGATTCGTCCAGGGGGGCGTGGGAAACCGCGAGCTGGTGGAGACGCTGCTCGAGCGTGAGCGCATCGAGGCGATCATCCATCTGGCTGCCTTCGCGCTCGTGCCGGAGTCGGTCGCCCAGCCTCAGAAGTATGTGACCAACAATGTGACGGCCGCCCGTGTACTCTTGGAGGCGGCTGGACACGCCAGGGTCCGCCGCTTCGTGTTCTCGTCTTCTTGTGCCGTCTACGGTCATCCGGCGACGATTCCGATTACGGAGGATACACCGCTGGCGCCGGTGAATCCGTACGGCGAGACGAAGCGGGACTTCGAGCGCTTGCTCGCGCAGTTCGGCCCGCAGCACGGCCTCGCGGTGGTGAGCTTGCGGTATTTCAATGCCGCGGGGGCCACGGCGCAACGGGGAGAGGATCACGACCCTGAGACGCATTTGATCCCGAACGTGCTGGCGACGGCGCTCGGCAAGCGCGAGGCGCTCGACGTCTTCGGCACCGATTATCCGACGCCCGATGGCACGGCGGTCCGGGACTACGTCCACGTTGCCGATATCGCCGCCGCGCACGTGCGCGCGTTGGACGTCGTGCTCGATGGCGGCGTGCCCGCCCCCATCGCCGTGAATCTCGGGACCGGCGCCGGCCGCTCAGTTCGGGAAGTGGTGGACGCCGCACGACGCGTCACCGGCCGGGCCATTACGACGGTCGAGCGGCCGCGGCGGCCCGGCGATCCGCCCGCCCTCGTCGCCGCCGTAGATCGAGCGGCGGAGGTGCTCGACTGGCGCGCGCGGCAATCGAGTCTGGAGGAGATTCTGGATAGCGCCTGGCGCTGGCATCAGGCACACCCGCAGGGATATCGAGGAGG
>Ga0137409_10000968_pt1 | contig 31292 bp, 38 predicted proteins | sample CZODoug1_16funga_FD_122059 | JGI IMG/M metagenome (GOLD analysis project Ga0137409, IMG submission 122059) | Vadose zone soil fungal communities from Angelo Coast Range Reserve, California, USA - CZODoug1_16fungal (Hybrid Assembly) | ecosystem: Environmental > Terrestrial > Soil > Vadose zone... | reverse complement strand
CACGATCACGCGAAAATCCACCGGCAAGCAAAACGAGTATCCGATCGGGGACGGCTCGACTTGGGTGGCGCAATTTCGCAGAGACGTCCTGGGGAAAATATTCGATTGACCGCGCGAACTCTCGAATAGACTGACTAGACGCTGACCTGCGATCGACGTCGGCGATTAGTTACCGGTTCTGCCGTGTTCGGCGATCCTTTTCCAGGTGCGCGCGCCGTCCGTGGACAGATAGACGCTTCGCGCCAAAGTCGCGATCGCATATTCGGATCGCGCGGCCGGATTCTGCGCGATATAGGCGACCGCGTCGCGCTCGAGCGGCGGCAAGTCGACCAGAGTGCCCGTCCCACCGCCGAGGCGAGCGCGCGAAAGCCGCGCCTGCTCGTTGAACGTCCCGTACCAGAGAGTCTTCGCGTCGAGATCGAAGTAGACGGACAGACCCTCGGCGCCGTCGGCAAGCCGATCGAAACGATCGCCCGAATCGCGCGATAGAAATATTCCACTCGAGGTCGCGACGGCAACGATGGCGGCATTGTCCGGATGAACCGCCAGCGCGCGCGGCTCGCCGCCGAGGCCGGAGGAGCGCGCCGGTTTCCACGCCGCCCCGTCGTCGAGGGTGTAGTGCAGCCCTGGCTGTTTCATGCGCGAGCTGGGCGCCGGATTCCATACGTACACGGCGTTCGTATTCCAGCCCGTCGCGAGGAGGTGGAAATCGCTCTCGCCTTCGAGGCCGAGCTTCTCCCATGTCTTGCCCCCGTCGCGGCTGTGCAGGAGCCCGAACGGATTGACCAGCCCCGAACCCGGCGCCGGATGGCCGCTGCTATAGAGACTTTTCCCGGTCGCCGAGAAGCCCATGTAATCGTGCTGCGGTCCGGACGCCTTCGACCATTTTCCGCTTTCGTACACCGCCAGACCGTGATGGCTCGGGATCAGCAGCCGTTTTCCGTCCGCGCTGTAGGCGAGGCCGTGAACATGCATGAGGGTGACTTGCGCCGCGGCGTGCGCAGCGACCGCCGACGCGAGGCCGACAAGAATCCAATGTGTCGCTTTCATCGTCTCTCCTCGTTACGTGTCATTTCGGCGCGTGCGTCCAGAACTACGCGCGATGTCCAATGGCTTTTGATATAGGCGAGCACCGCCCAGATTTCCTCGTCGGACAGCTTGCCGCCGAACGCCGGCATGTCGCTTTCATAGTTCTTCGGTGCATAGGGCGGCACCAGCCCATTTTTGCTGATCGCGAAGAGCACGCGGTCCGGATGATGCCAGGTGTGCCCGCTCTCATCGTGAGGCGGTGCCGGCAAGCGGCCGTTGGAGCCGCGCGTACGCCAGTTCGGCTGGCCTTCGAGCTTGGCCCCGTGGCAGCTGGAGCAGTGCTGCGCGTAGACCTTCGCGCCGAACGCAAGCTTGGCGGCGTCGCGAGAGTCTGCGCGAGGGTCGTCGCCGCCCGGTGCGCCCGCTTCGCTGCAAGCCGCGAGCAGAACGAGCCCGGCCGCGGCCAGGTCACGGGCAAGACGGCTTGATGAACTCACTGATTTCCTTTGGCGACGCGAAGACCACGGAGGCGCGGTCGCCCTGCATGCCGGCGCCGACTGCGACCGGTTTGCCTGGAAGCGGCCCAAGCTCGCTCGAGTCGGTCTTGAACCGCAGGTTGAATTCCCAGATCTTCTGGCTCTTGCCGTCCGCCGTGGCGACCGTGTAGCTGTCGCCGCAAAAGGTGATGGCGGTCACTTGCGCGGCGGCCGGCACCTTGCGCAGATCGAGCTTTTCGTGGCGCATCCCGGTCATTCCGCGTCCGCCTTGCTGCGCTTGCGGAGCTTTGCCTTCGGAAACCGCTTTCAGGTACGCAATCACGTCCCGCCGGTCCGTCGCCTCCTTGATTCCGGGAAACGCCATGCTCGTTCCGGGAAGCAGCTTTTCCGGGTTGACGAGCCACCTGTCGAGCGTCGCCTCGGTCCACACCACCTCGGCGCGCTTCAGCGCCTCGGAATAACGCGAAAACCCATCGACACGCCCCGCCTTTTTCTCCCATATTTTGGCGAGGCTGGGGCCCGTCATGTGCTCGCCGGGCACGACCGAGTGACACGCCGCGCATTGCCCGAACACTCGCGACCCGCGCGTCGGATCGCCCGCTGCGTGGGCGATCCCGACGAGCCCGCCGAGCAGCACGGCGAAACCAGAAACCTTCCGAACTATCCGCATTCCATTCTCCGAGTTGTGTCCGATGCCGCGGCAGCTGGCCGCGCTCGAAACCGCGATCGAGCCGCCTGAACGGCGGCCGGGGAGCTCAGATGAGGAAGGAGTGCAGGAGGATGCGGTGCGGTGGTGCGCCCGAGGGCGGCGCGTGAAGCCCGGTTCGAGGTGCGGGCGCCGCATGCGGCAGGGCGACGGTAAGGATCGGCCGATCGGCGGGGGACTGGACCACCGCGACGGCGACGCCCGCGGCCTGGAGATCCCACGTACAGTGCAGCGCACAGAAATTGGCGTTCTGGGGCGACGTTTTCGTCGCGGGCATTTCGCAATCCGCACTTGAGTCGTCGCCGTCGGCTGCCATGGCCGTGCTCATCGTGCCGCGATCCATTGCGCAGTTGGAGAACGTCACGCTCGCCTGGGCGAAGGCGAGCAGCACGAGAGTGAACGTCGCAACGCGCCGCTTGAGTCTGACTGCCATGAGCCGGAATTCTACTTCGTCTCTATCGATCAAGCAGCGATTCCCGGTAGCCTTTTTTACCGCTCCTCGTAGCCGCGGGTATCATAGCGCCGTCGAGTCGCGTTGTGCCGCTCACCCGCCATGCAGAGCGCTGAAATCCGCATCGCCAACCAGCTGGTTGAGATCGGCAAGGTCGCGGACCTGCTGGACGCATTTGGCCTGCGCCACGGGCTTTCCGATCGGGTACGGCACGACATGAGCGTCGCGGTCGACGAGATCGTCAGCAACATCATCCGTCATTCCTACCGCGATGATGCAAGCCACGGCATTACCGTACGCCTGAGGCTTCTCCCGGGCGAGCTGCACGCGGAGATCGTGGACGACGGCGCGGCCTTCGATCCGCTGGTGCACGATACGCCCAGGCCGTCCGGGTCGGTGACGGAGAGCGAGCCCGGTGGCCTCGGTCTTCACCTGGTCAAGCACCTGATGGACAACGTCTGCTACTTTCGGCTGAGAGAAAACAACCATCTCACGCTGATCAAGAAAACGGCCGGGCCGGCTTCCGTGGCGGGCGGGAGGAGCGCGATGCGCCTCTCGGTGACGAACGAGAACGGAGTCACCATCGTCGGCATCAGCGGCAGATTCGACAGCGCCGTGGCGGGCGAGATCAGGGAGCGCCTGTTGCAGCTGATCGGAGCCGGCGCCAGCCGGATGCTGCTGAATTTGCACGGCGTGGAACATATAAGCAGCGCTGGTTTCTGGGCGCTGGCCGCGCTCGGCGGGGAGATGGAAAGCCGACAGGGCAGGCTCGCCCTGTACGGAGTCGGCGAAGAAGTGAAGCGGCTGTTCGGTCTCAGCGGCTTCGCGGAAATGTTCAGGATCTATCCCACGCGCGAGCTCGGCCTGGAGGCTGTGCTTGGTTCTGCCCCTTCGTCCGGGCCGGGAAGGTAGCTCGAGGCGGCGTAGTCGGGCCGATGCGCCGCAGCTCGCCTTCGAGCAGCTGCGACACAGCGTTACTTCGCAGCGTTCGGGAATGCCGGCAGCTTTCCGATGTCGCGTGGGTCGTGCTGAATGATGACCTTGGCTTTCAGATTTGTCGCTATCGTCTTGACGCGCTGGAGCGAGGCCACGGTCTGCGCGCGATCGAAGTTGAAGCTCGGGACCCCGTTCGATTCGTAATTCTCGTGGAAGTGCGCGAGATCTCCTGCCAGAAGCACGTTGCCGCTTTCCTTCAGCTTCACTAGCAGCGAGCTGTGACCAGGCGTGTGACCGGGCGTGCGCAGAATCACCACGCTGCCGTCGCCGAACACGTCCTTATCCAGGCTCAACGGCTCCACGCTGCCGCCGCCACTGATCCATTGCGTGAAAGCCGCGGCGTTGACCCCCTGGGCGGGCTTGGGCGCGGTGATCGCGTCCCAATCTCCCTTGCCGATGAGGAGCGTCGATTTCGCGAGCGACGGGAGCTGGCTCGTGTGGTCGGCGTGATAGTGGCTGATCCCGACATATTTCACCTGCTCCGGCGTCACCGTGAGCGTGGCGAGCTGGTCCGTGAGGCTCACTTTCGGCGCGTTCGGAACGGAGCCCGGAACAAAACCGGTGTCCCACACCATGTACTCGTTGCCGTGCTTGATCAGATAGCAGCTGAACGTGAACGGCAGTTGCTTCTCGGGACCGTAGGCAAAGGTGTCGGAGAAGCGCTCGGCTATGTTCACGGGTTTGGCGCCGGTGCCACAGTCGAGGCGCGTGAGCGTAACTTCTGCGGGTGCCTGTGCCCAGACGGTCGTGACAGAGAAGAAAGCGGCAAATGCGAAGGCGATGGAGCGCGGCATGGGGTCCTCTCAAGAGATGAATGCGAAATGGCGAACGCCTGGAGTGTATTACCTAGGTCTGCCCTCGACAACAGCCGACGATCGCTGCGCGCAGCATGCGCGAATGATACCGTCGCGGGCCCATAAGACGCACAGCCCAAGGGCCGCTCCTCTTTCCATCCCGCGACTTATCGGGTCTAAATGCGACAGCGAACAAAACTTTGCGCAATTCATTTGGCTTAGTACGGGAGCGAACATAAGTAGGCCGGTCGGCGCGCTCCCGTTTAACGCGGGAGTAAGGTCGGGAGGGGATTCTGCAAGGCGATTGGCGCTGGTCCATGTGGGCGGGACAGACCGGACCAGCCCGCCATTCCCAAGGGGGAAACGTGGGACCCAGGGACCTCAGGTGGGGAGCCGGTGATTGCCCCTCCGCGAACGAAGGCCCGTCCGCGGCCTATTCCAACGGGCGGGAGGATGGCGAATACGCTCGCACCGTGGGCAGCCCGCTGACGACCTACCTGGAAGTCGGGATCGACGACTACGCAATAGGCTTCCGCGCAGGATTCTTCGGCCAACGAGCGCGTAGGAAGGGAACGGAGGAGCGCTTCACGGACGTCGGCGGACGATACATTTGATAAGCGGGAAACACGGGGACTGGAACGCGGGCCGGCGGGCTCGTCCTCAATCGCTAGCCCTCATCGTCCGCCGACGTCCGTGAAGCATTTCTGCGGCTTCAGGCAAGGTCAAGGATGTCCGGCGTTGAGCCCCGGCAAGGACCACTCCTTCACGGGCATCGCCTCGGTGACCGGTTTGCCGAGCGCGGGCGCCGCCAGCGCGTACAGCCCGGTGTCGGCGGCGATCCAGATGATTTTCCTATCCCACTCGATCAGTACATTGTCGACGGTGCGGTTGTAGCTGTTCCACTTGTCGAGCTCGCCGCCCTGCGGCGGAATGAAATACGCCACGATGCGGGGCTTCGCAGGATCGCGAATGTCGTAGCACTGCACGCCCGCGTTGAAATGCGCGTAGCAGGTGAAGTTGGGGTCGGGCTTGCCCGGAGCCTTGATGTGCGGCGGGTTGTGCGCGCCGAAGCGCCCGCGCTTGTCGCAGAAGGTCTTGTAGGGCGCCTCGCGCGGCGGCGTCGGTACCGGCAGCCGCGCGATCGCCCTGGGCGACGCGGGGTCGCGCACGTCGACGATCCACGAGGGCACGTAGGTCTCGTTGCAGTCGGGGCTCAGCGTCTCCGGGTTGGTGATGACGAAGCCGCGGTCGAGGCGCGCCACGTCGATAGTGTGGAAGGCAATGACGGTGCCGCGTGTGTACTTGTAATCGGGCGTGAAGCGGCCGACGAGCTTGGGCCTGCGGATGTCCGACAAGTCGTGGATCAGCATGCCGAACGAGCCGTAAGCGCTGTAGCCGAGCTTGCCGCCGTCCTCGACTTTCTTCGGCACGTACATCGGTCCGTGCAGGCCGGTGAACGACACGCGGTCGCCGTGCTCGCGCCAGGCCTTGTATTCCGCCTCCTCGCTCGCATGCTGACCGGGCAGCCACCACATCGCGGTCTGCTTGGGATTCGAGGGATCCGACACGTCGACCACCATGATGCCGTTGGTGTGCCAGCGGATCGGGCTCTCCATATTGGTGAAGGTATCGTCCGGTGCGGTGTCGAGGTAGGCGTAGTCTCCGCCGTCGTAGTAGTTGCGGTGCGTCCCCGAGCCCGTCTGGACCTTGCGCTTGGGGTCGCCGCCATCGGTGGACAGCTCCGAGAGCAGCGCAATATTCGCCGGATCGGTCGCGTCCCAGATGCGGATGCCGCGCAAGCCGGGCCCTTGCTTCGTCTTCTCGATCAGGCTCGGGTCGTCGTACTTGCCGTTGGGGGCGTTGGCGGTGCTCGAGGTGATGGGGGAGGAGGCCCCGGTAATCAGTATCCACTTCCCGAGCTTCCTGTTGTACGCGACCTGGAGCTGCGAGCCGCGAAAGGCGCCGTGCTTCACGAGCTTGGGCGCGCGCGGATCACTCACGTCGATCACGTCGCCGTTCTGCAGCATGAAGCGGCGCGCCCCGATCGCCATCATCTGCAGCTTGTGGCCGCGCTCCCCGCCTAGCTGGAACACGCCGAGGACCCGCATGTTCTTCGCATAACTGTTGCGGTCGAGATAGTCGAGGCTGCTCTTGTGCGGATGCGGATGCTGGTTTGCGAGCGCGTGCGCGGGACAGAGCATTGGCGCGAGCAGAGCGGCCACCGCGGATGCACGGATACCTTTGACCATGCGTGATCTCCCCTTTTGCATCATCGGGCCGCATTATCGCTGATGTGGAATTTCGCAGTGTCGCCGGCCGGCGACACTGCACGTTCGAGCGACTCCGCAGTTGTCGCTCAGGTGCGACAGCGTCGCTCGTCAGTGATTTGAAATTGAGTTCGTGGGAATATAAACCCAATTTCTTCTGTTAGTCTGGTCGCAGCAAGGCAGCAGATCGATTCCCTCTCGTGTTTTGTAACCGCAATGCCGGCCGCCGAGCTCAGCGCCGGCGCAAGACGAGGAGACAAATACCATGACTATGCATACCGCGATTCGCAATTCAATCGCCGCAGCGGCAGCATTGCTTCTCGCCGTCGCGTGCGGCGGCGGTGGCGGCGACATGCCTCCGCCGAATCAGGCCTTCACACAGGGCACGATCATGGGCTTCGGCTCGATCATCGTGAACGGAGTGCGCTTCGACGACAGTGCGGCGCAGGTCACCGACGACGACGGGCAGGCGCACGACAAGAACGAGCTCAAGCTCGGCATGAACGTCGAGGTCGAGAGCTCCGGGATCAACCGCGCCTCGAACTCGGCCAAGGCGAGCCACGTGCGCTTCGGCGCCGCGATCGTCGGCCCGGTGTCGGCGATCAGCGGGGCGACGACACCGAAAACGCTGACGGTGCTGGACGAGATCGTCGAGGTCAGCGCCGCCACGGTGTTCGACGACAGCCTCCCCAACGGTTTCGCTTCGATCCAGGTCGGCGACGTGCTCGCAGTCCACGCGCTGCTCGACACCGTGACGGGCCACTACCTCGCCAAGCGCATCGAGCCGAAGCCGAACGCCACGGTGTTCAAGGTGCGCGGCGTCGTCGCCGCCCTGGACACGACGGCGATGACCTTCATGATCGGTGGGGCGCTCATCGACTTCTCCGGCATTCCTGCGGCCAACCTGCCGGCCAACTTCGCGAACGGCCTGAAGGTGCGTGTGCAGCTGCAGACGACCAAGAACGCGAGCGGCGCGTGGGTTGCCACCTCGATCCGCAGCGACGAGCGCAAGATGGAGGACCGCGACGAGGCCGAGGTGCAGGGCACCATCACCGAGTTCACGTCCACGGCGAGCTTCAGCGTCAACGGCCTGCCGGTCGACGCCAGCAAGGCGGCGTTCCCCGACGGTACCCAGGGCGTCGTGCTCGGCGCCATGGTCGAGGTCGAGGGCGCCATCGTCAACGGCGTGCTGGTCGCGACCAAGGTCGAGTTGGAGGACAGGCACGAGAACGAGGATCGCAACCGGAACGAGCTGCACGGTCCGATCTCGAACCTCGACACGACAGCCCAGACCTTCGTCGTGCGCGGGGTGACGGTGCAATACAGCAGCACCACGACCGTGTTCAAGGACGGCGTCGAGGCCGACCTCGCGAACGGCAAGCAGGTCGAGGTCAAGGGCACGCTCAGCGCCGACGGTACCTTAGTGCAGGCGACGCTGATCGAGTTCGACGACCAGATGGAGAACGAGAACGAGGACGACGACTAGCCGACAGCACCCCGCGGGCGCCCGGGTTCGCGCCCGGACGCCCGCGGGGTTTCGTTACATCGGCGTCGGCTTCCCGGCCGACGGCTCGTGCTTCATGGGCTCCTTCGGCCCCGAGTCCTTGCTCATCGGGTCGTGGCCCGTGGGGGCGCCCATAGCATCCTTCTTCGTCTTCGCAGGCTTGGCCTTCTGGCCCATGGCCGGCTCCTTGTTCATCGAATCGCCGGTCATGCCGTTCTTCTCCATGGAATTCTGAGCGGGCGCGGCCGAAGCCGCGAGCGTCAGGCTGGCCGCAATCAGGAGAGATGCTGCAGTTTTCATTCGATACTCCTCGTTGGTTGGAAAGGTCCTGCGCTATCGCTGCTAAGTCGGGTGGAGGCGGGGGCTCCTTACAGGCGGTCCATGCGTCGCAGCCGCGCCCGTTCGAGGAAGATCGCCGCCACCGACAGCGCGAGCAGAACGATCTCAACGCGCAACAGCCGCACGGCCTCCTCGGCGGGGCCGTCGATCGCGATGCCGAGCAGCCTGGCTGCGGTGACGACCGCCACGGTCGTCGCGAGCACGGCGAGGCCGGTGAGCAGGCGCCGTTTCGACACGAGACAGCCGAGCAGGATCAGCGACAGCGCGAGCGGAAATCCCCCGAATCCCACGCGCACGCGGCTGATCGCCATGACCGAGCCGAGGATGATCGAGTCGGCGGCGGCCTTGTCGACCGGGTCGCCCAGGTATTTCGAGCCGATCAGGAAGAAGAGCACCGTGGCGAGCAGCAGGAGGAGCCGCGGAAACCAGGGCGCGGCGCGCCAGAAGAGCGTCATAGATCCTCCGTGACGTAGGCGGACGGGACGGGGCCGGGCGCCCGATCCGCGGGATGGAGGGCCGCCCGGACCTCGGCCAGAACCTTCTCGGGGTGCAGGCGCACGCGGAAGTCGGTCGCCTGGCTCATCCACAGGACCTTCCCGTCGGTGTCGATCAGGACCGTCGCGGGAATGGCCATGTCGCGGAAGGGGCCGCCCTTCGGGGTGAAGTTGTGGTTCTGCAGGTTGTAGCGCCGGATGATCTCGAGCTCGGGGTCGGCGACGAATGTCACGTCCCAGTCGCGGCCGCGCTTGAAGCGGCGCAGGTCCTCGACCGTGTCGTGGCTCACCGCGACGAGCGTCAGGCCGAGCTCGCGCAGCGCTTCGCGCTGTTCGCTCCACAGGCGCAGATCGGCGGCGCAGTACGGGCACCAGGTTCCCCGGAAGAACTTGAGGAGCACCCGCGACCCGGCGAGCGCCGAGAGGCGGAACTCCCTGCCGTCGTCGTCGAGCGCGCGGAAGTCGGGCGCCCGACTGCCCACCGCGACCGCCGCGCGCTGGTCGGGCAGTCCGCTCATGAAGGTGAGGAAGAAGAAGAAGCCGGACGCCGCGAACGCGACGCCGGCGACGACGTAGCCGATCGCGCCCGGGTGAGCGAGCAGCGCGACGCCGGACAGGAGCAGCCCGGCGAAGGCGACCGCGCGCTCCGCCGTCGGCGGCAGGGGCCGGCCGCTGATGTTGGTCCACGCGACGGCGCCGGCCATGAGAAGGAGAGAAGCGACAGCAAGGGTGAGGCCCGGATTCATGCGTATTTCCTTTCGGTTGAGCGCCGGCGTTGGCCGAACCACATGCGCCGCAGCAGGCCGTCGCGCCGGACGAAGTGGTGGTACAGCGCGGCAAGAACGTGAACCGCGATCGCAGCGACGAAGACCTTGGCGATGACGCCGTGGATCACGCGGGTGGGGAAGGCGTCGAACGAGGCGGGCAGCGCGGCTCCCGTCCCGCCGAAGACGATCGCCGGCAGGTCGGCGAGCACGGCCGTGGCGAGCCCGGTGCCGACCATGGCGAACACGAGTCCGTAGAAGGCGACGTGGGAGATCCTCGCGATCCGGTCGAGCGCCGGGCTGCCGGTGGTCGCCGGCTCGGGTCGCGCGCTGCGCAGGCGCACGACGAGGCGCGCGAGCATCAGGCTCAGGATCGTGCCGCCGCCGATCATGTGGGCGCGCAGGGCCTCGAGCTTTTGCGGCGAGTCGTTGGGGATCTTCTTCAGCACGAACATGCCGAGGGCGAGCGCGAGCGGGATGAACGCGGCCAGGAACCAGTGCAGCGCCACCAGCGCGGGGTGGTATCGGGTCGGCTTCACGACGCCTCCGCGGGCTGCGCGGCGAGCGAGCCGACGAAGCCGGCGAGCGCGGCGCCGATCCGGTCGGGAGAGTCCTCCTGGAGGAAATGCCTTCCCTCGACCGTCACTTCGCGCTGGTTCGGCCAGCCGCGGCAGAACTCGCGCGTGCGGCCCCGCATGATCGCGCCAGGCTCGTTCAGGAAAAGGAGCTTCGGCAGCGCGCTGCGGGACAGCCATTCGCCGTAGCGCTCGACGATTGCAGTCACGTCGGCTGGTTCGCCTTCCACGGGTATCTGGCGCGGCCAGACGAGCGTCGGCAGCCGCGCCTCGCGCTCGAGGTAAGGCATGCGGTAGGCGATCATCTCCTCCTCGCCGAGCCTGCGGATGACGCTGCCCGGGAGAATCCTTTCCACGAAGAAGTTGTCCTCGAGAACCATGTGCTCGCCCTGGTCCGAGCGCAGCGCCTGGAACATGCCCGCGGCTTCTCCGAAATCCTCCCAGCGCAAGTGGAGGGCGATGGGCTCCATGTAGGCGATCGCCTTGAAGTGGCTGGGGTGGCGGAACGCGCGATGGAAGCCGAGCGCCGAACCCCAGTCGTGCACAACGAGGGTGACGTTCTTGGTCAGCGCGAGCGTGTCGAACCACGCGTCGAGGTAGGCCGAATGATCGACGAAGCGGTACGCCTGCCGCGGTGACTTGCCGGAGCGCCCCATACCGACCAGGTCGGGGGCGAGGCAGCGCCCCAGACCGTTCAGGTGCGGAATGACGTTGCGCCAGAGGTACGACGAGGTGGGGTTGCCGTGCAGGAACACGATCGGGTCGCCGTACCCGATGTCGATGTAGCTGATCTCCGAATCGAGCACGCGCACGCGGCGGCGCGGATGCGGATCGGCGGAGCTGATGTGGGTCATGAGAGCCTCGCTACGGGTTAGGATCACGACCGATAAGACACGGGAGCGCGGCGAGGCGTGACGGCCTGTCACGTTTTCGCGGCCTCGCGTGTCTAGGCATACGGAGGTGGGCGGGGCATGACCCTCGAAAAGGCCTTTGCGGAGCTGCGCCCGGCGATGTTCGCGCTCGCGTACCGGATTACGGGCAACCGCGCCGACGCCGAGGAGATCGTGCAGGACGCTTTCGTTCGCCTGCACGACGCCGACCCCAAGGAGGCGGTCCGGTCGCTCAAGGCCTACCTGACGACGATCACGGCGCGCCTCAGCTTCAACCGCCTGCGCGACCAGCGCGCCCGCCGCGAGACCTACCTCGGCGAGTGGCTGCCGGAGCCCCTCGCGACGGAAGGCGAGCCCGGCGTGCACCCCGAGGACGTGTCGTTCGCGCTGGTCGCGGTGCTCGAGCGCCTGTCGCCGCTCGAGCGCGTGGTGTTCGTGCTGCGCAGCGCCTTCGACTTGAGCTTCAAGGAGATCGCGCCGGTGGTCGGCCGCGACGCCGTGGCCTGCCGCCAGATCTTCAGCCGCGCCCGGGCGCGCATGCGCGAGGAGCGGCCGCGCTTCCCGGTCGACCGCGAGCGCCACCGCGCACTGCTGCGCAGCTTCGTGGATGCGGCGCGCGGCGGCGACCGGGCGAGGCTCGTTTCGCTGCTCACCGACGACGCCGTGCTGCACGGCGACGGCGGGGGCAGGGCCCTCGCCACCAAGCGACCGGTCGTGGGGAACGGCGCGGTGGCGCAATTCGTCATCGCGGTGACCCGGACCGTCCCCGTGGAGGTGAGCCATGAAGAGATCGATCTCAACGGCGCGCCCGGGCTCGTGCTTCGCGCCGGCGGACGCGCCGTCCTCGCCATCCTGATCGACACCGACGGCGAGCGTATTCACTCGGTCTACGCCGTGTCCAACCCCGAAAAGCTCGCCCGTCTCGCCGCCGCGAGCTGAACCGCGACCGCGCTTCGCTCCGAGCAGCCGCGTTTGGAGTTCCGTATGATACGGACCCATGGACGAGGTCCTGCTCCTCTCCCGGGCGCAGTTTGGCCTGAACATCGGGTTCCACATCCTGTTCCCGACCCTCACCATCGCGCTCGCGTGGATCCTCCTCTATTTCCGCATCCGCTACGCGCTCACGGCCGATGCCGCCTGGCTCGCCACCTACAAGCTCTGGACCAAGGTGTTCGCGCTGACCTTCGCGATGGGGGTGGTGACGGGCATCACCATGTCGTTCCAGTTCGGCACCAACTGGCCCGGGTTCATGAACAAGGTCGGCAACATCGCTGGGCCGCTGCTCGCCTACGAGGTGCTGACCGCGTTCTTCCTCGAGGCGACCTTCCTCGGGATCATGCTGTTCGGCATGAACCGCGTTCCGGGCTGGGTGCACATCTTCGCTTCCGCGATGGTCGCCGGCGGCACCACGCTCTCGGCGTTCTGGATTCTCGCGCTGAATTCCTGGATGCAGACGCCGACGGGACACATCCTTCAGGGGGGGCAGATCATCGCGGGCGATTGGTGGAAGGTGCTCTTCAACCCCTCGTTCCCGTGGCGCTTCACCCACATGCTGCTCGCCTCGGGGCTCACCGCGTCGTTCGTGGTGGCGGGACTCTCGGCGTGGCGGCTGCTGCGGGCGCCTGAAGACCCCTCGGCGCACAAGACGCTGCGCACGGGGCTGCTGCTCGCCGCCGTGCTCGCGCCCATCCAGGCCTTGGTCGGCGATCAGCACGGCCTCAACACCCTCGAGCACCAGCCCGCAAAGATCGCCGCGATCGAGGCGATCTGGAAAACGGAAAAGGGCGTGCCGCTGGTGCTGTTCGCGGTTCCCAATGAAGACCAGCGCAGGAACGATTTCGCTATCGAGATCCCCAAGGGCGCGAGCCTGCTGCTCAAGCACGACGCCGACGCCGAGCTCAAGGGTATCGATGCCTTCGCGCCAGACACCGCGCCGGTGACGCCGGTGTTCTTCGCCTTCCGCGCCATGGTGGGTATCGGCGTGCTCATGCTCGTCGCCGCGTGGGTCGGCGTTTGGGCGACGCGCCGCGGCGCGCTGCCGCCGCGCTGGATGCTGTGGACATTCGCCGGATTGACCTTTTCCGGATGGGCGGCGACGGAGTGCGGCTGGATCGTGACCGAGATCGGCCGGCAGCCGTGGCTCGTGACCGGGATCCTGCGGACCTCCGAGGCGGTCGGCGCAGCTTCGGGCGCGCAGCTCGGCGCGAGCCTCACCACCTACGTGGTGGTGTACGCGGCGATGTTCCTCGCTTACATGGTCGTGCTGACCCACCTCTCGGGCAAGGGAACTCAGGCATGAGCCTCGACCTCCCGCTCGTCTTCGCCGGGCTCATGGGACTGGCGATGCTCTTGTACGTGGTGCTCGATGGCTATGATCTCGGCGTCGGCATGCTCATGCCCGCGGCCGACGCGCGCGAGCAGGAGCTGATGGTCGCCTCGATCGGGCCTTTCTGGGACGCGAACCAGACCTGGCTGGTGCTCGGCGTGGGCATCCTGCTGGTCGCGTTTCCCGCGGCGCACGGCATCGTGCTGGGCGCGCTCTACCTGCCGGTTGCGTGGATGCTGATCGGTCTCATGCTTCGCGGAGTCGCGTTCGAATTCCGCATGAAGGCCGAAGGCTGGCACCGCGAGCTGTGGAACTGGCTGTTCTGGCTGGGGTCGTTTCTCGCTTCTTTTGCGCAGGGCTTTATGCTCGGACGCTACATCACCGGATTCCACTCCGGCCTGGGGTATACGGTGTTCGCGCTCCTCGTTGGCGCGAGCCTGTGCGGCGGCTACGTGCTGCTCGGCGCGACTTGGCTCATTCTCAAGACCCAGGGCGTGCTGCAGGGCAAGGCGCTCGGCTGGGCGCGCTGGGGGCTCATGTGGGTTGCGCTCGCGGTCGCGCTGGTGAGCCTCGCGACGCCGATCGTCAGCCAATCCGTTCACACGAAGTGGTTCGATTTCCCGCGGACGCTCGCCCTGATGCTGCTGCCGCTCGCGACGCTCGCCGCGGGATGGCTGGTGTGGGCGACCACCGGGCGCATCAAGCGCGGCGAGCCCGAGCCCGACTGGGTGCCGTTCGCGGCCGCGGTGGTGATCTTCGCGCTCGCTTTCGCTGGGCTCGCCTACAGTCTGTTCCCGTTCGTGGTGATCGACCGCATGACCATCTGGGAGGCGGCCGCGCACCCGTCGGCGCTCGGCTTCATGCTCGTGGGCGTGCTGATCGTACTGCCTTTCCTCATCGCCTACACGGCGTTCGCCTACCGCGTGTTCCGCGGCAAGGCCCGCACCGGGCTGTACGAGTAGTTCGTCGACGAGGCCTAACGAACCGCTCTTGCGTAATAGCTTTCGTCGATGTACTTCAGCGGATCGGTGAGATTTTTCTGAGGCTTGGCGAATTCGCTCCTGAGCTTGAGCACCGTACGGCAGCCCTCGAGGTCGAGCTTCGCCTTCCTCTGGAAGCCCTCGTTCGCGGCGAACATGGTCTCGTAGGCCTTCTGCGCCGCAGGCTGCGGTGCGCTCGGCGTGTGCTTCACGTAGATCGAGATCGCCTCGTCCTTGTTCGCCGGATCCTGCAGCCAGTCCATCGCGGCGACGTAGGCGCGGATGAAGGCGACCAGATCGTCGCCGTGCTTCGCCGCCCAGGCGCGGCGCGCGACGCCGACCGACGCCTGGTATGGGCCGAACGTGACGGTCGTGTCGCCCAGGCGCGTGAAGCCTTTCGATTCGGGCAGGATCTCCGAGGGCGAGCTGACCATCGTCCCGGCGATCCGGCCTTCCATGAGTGCCTGCACGCGAGCCGGCGTGCCGCCCAGCTTCTCGACTTTGTAGTCGGCCATCGAGAGGCCGTTCATCGCCGCGAGCTTGTACAGGATGAACGCGAAGCCGGTGGTCGCGGCGTCGACGCCGACGGTCTTGCCCTTCAGCGCCGCGTAGCTCTTGACGTCGGGCGAGGTGACGAAGCGCAGCGAGCCGGAATAGCCGCCCATGAAGGCGAACAGGTCGGGCGCGGCCGCGAGTTCGGTCTCGCCCTGTCCCTCCTGGTATGCGACCACGTTGTCGTACGCGGTGGTGCCGAAGTCGTACTTCCCCGACATGAGGTTGCGGATCTGCTCGACTGAGTTCGGCGTGAACGACAGTTTTACCGCGATGCCGTTCTTCGCGAACAGGCCCTTCTCCTGCGCGGCCCACACCGGCCAGTTGCCCCCACCGCCGAAGGCGATGACCTCCAGCGGCTTGGGCTCCTGCGCGACTGCCATGCCTGCGGCGAACAGCAGCGCCGTGGCGGTGATTCTTGGGTTCATGTCTCCTCCTCCGATCGTTGTGCGCACAAGTATAAGGCTCAGCGGTTGCGCCCGCGCGGATCGAGAACCTCGCGCAGGCGCTCGGCGACAAGGTTGATCGCGACGATCGCGACGAGCAGGGCGATACCGGGAAAGAAGCTGATCCAGTAGTGGCCGGACAGCAGGTAGTTGAAGCCGTTCGCGATCAGCAGGCCCAACGACGGCTGCGTGATCGGCAGCCCCAGCCCCAGAAAAGAGAGCGTGGCTTCCAGCGTGATTGCGGCGGCGACCTGCACGGCCGCTAGCACGATCAGGGGCGCCAGGCAGTTGGGGAGGAGGTGCCGGAACAGGATCCGCGGCGCCGGCAGGGCGAGGGCAACCGCGGCTTCGATGTACTCCTTCCTGCGCTCGACCAGCGCGGCCGCGTGCGCGGCGCGCGCGTAAGTCGCCCATTGCACCGCGACGATCGCCGCGACGATCTTGTCCAGCCCCTGCCCGAGGACGGCGAGCAGGACGAGCGCGATCAGGATCGAGGGGAACGAGAGCTGCAGGTCGGCGAGGCGCATGATGAGCGCGTCGATCCAGCCGCCGAACCAGGCCGCGGCGAGTCCCAGGATGACGCCGATGGCGAAGGCAAGCGCGGTGCTCGAAAGCCCCACCGCGAGGCTGGTGCGCAGCCCGTAGAGGATGGCCGAAAGCATGTCGCGACCCTGGTCGTCCGTTCCCAGCCAGCGGATCGCCCCGGCGGATGAGTGCGCGAGCGGCGGCAGGCGCGAGTCGATCAGCTGCAGCTGCGCGAGATCGTACGGGTTCTGCGGGGCGATCCAGGGCGCGAGCGCCGCGGCGAGCAGCAGCAGCGCGAGCAGGGCGAGCGCACCCCTCACGCCTCCGCTCCCAGGCGCACGCGCGGATCGAGCCAGGCGGTGAGCAGATCGACCGCGAGGTTGATCGCGACGAACAGGACGACCACGATGCACAAATAGCCGACGATCACCGGCCGGTCGAGCACGTTGATCGAATCGATAAGGAGCTTTCCCATGCCCGGCCAGGCGAAAATGGTCTCGGTGACGATCGCGAACGCGATCACCGAGCCGAACTGGACTCCGCTGACGGCGACCACGGGCACGAGCACGTTTCTGAGCACGTGCGCTCCGACCACGCGCGTCTCGGACAGCCCCTTGGATCGCGCGAAACGCACGTAGTCCTGCTGCATCGCCTCGAGCGTCCCGGAGCGGACCAGCCTGGCGACCAGGGCGAGGTTGAAGAGCGCGAGGTTCGCGGCCGGAAGCGCGAGGTGGCGCAGCCCCTCGACGGAGAGGAAGCTCACCGGAATCCCGGCAAGGGTGGTGGTCGGCCCGCGACCGGCAGTGGGCAGCCAGCCGAGCCACACCGAGAATACGAGGATGAACAGCAGGCCGACCCAGAAGGTCGGAAGCGAGAATCCCAGGATCGATCCCGCCGTGATCGTCCGTCCCGCGAGCGAGCGCGGCGCAACGCCGGCCCACAGCCCCAAGGGAATGCCGAGGACGAGCGCGATCAGCATGGCAGCCGTGGCGAGCTCGACCGTCGCCGGCAGGCGCTCGAGGATCAGGCCGATCGCGGGAACGCTATAGGCGAAGGACTTGCCGAGGCTCCCGCTCGCCGCTTCCCTGAGGAAGAGAAAATACTGCTCGGCGAGCGGCCGGTCGAGGCCGAGAGCGGCGGTGGCGCGCGCGATCTCGCCCTGGTCCGCCTGGGGATTCACGAGGATCTCGATCGGGTTGCCGATCGCGTAGACGCCGGCGAAAACGAGGAGCGACATCAGCACGAGCACGAGCGCGCTCTGTACCAGGCGCCGGGCGATCGTGGACAGCATGAACCTAGCGGGGTCGCACGTGGTGGGCGAAAGTGAACTCGTCGGTACGCGGAGCGTAGCTGAGACTTCGCTTCATCGCCCAGGTCGCAACCTGGTGGTGCAGCGGAATGACCGCTTGCTCGCGCATCGCGATGCGCATCGCCTCGCGCGCGAGCTCCTCGCGCGCCTTGTCGTCGACGGTGGCGAAGGCGCGCTCCAGCAGCTCATCGACCTTGCGGTTCGAATAGCCGGACCAGTTGAACGCGCCGAATCCCTTCTTGGGATCCGGGGTAGCAACGAGGGAGCGCAGCGCGAGGTCCGCCGAGAACGAGCCCCAGCCGAGCATCGCGAAGGCGAGTTCCCCCCTTGCGCCCTTGGGCAGGTAGACGTTCATCGGCATCGCCTGGACGCGCGCGCGTACGCCGACGCGCGCCAGCATCTGCGCCACGGCCTGGGCGATCTGCTCGTCGTTTACGTAGCGGTTGTTGGGAGCCGAAAGTGTCGTGGCGAAGCCGTCGGGGTAGCCGGCTTCAGCGAGCAGCCGCTTCGCTCCCTCCAGGTCGTAGACATCGGGCTTCAGATCCGGCGCGTAGCCGTACACCGGCGGGGAGACGAGGTTGGAGGCCGGGACCGCCGCGCCGTCCATCAGGCGCTCGGCTATCGCCTGCCGGTTGATCGCCATCGACAGTGCGCGCCGCACCCGCAGGTCGCGAAACGGGTTTCGCGCGCCACCCCCTTGCGCCTGCTCGCGCTGGTCGAGGTGGAAGAAGATCGTGCGCCAGGAAATCTTTTGCGCGGTCTGGAGCAGTGCGTCGCGCCGGATCCTGTCGAGGTCCGCGGTGGGGACCTGTTCGATGAGGTCGAGATCTCCGGAGAGGAGCGCGGCGAGCCGGGCCGGGTCGCTGGGCACGATGCGGAAGGTGACTCTTTCCCAGGGAGGCACACCGCCCCAGTACTTGTCGTTTCGCGCCAGCTCGACCCGGTCGCCGCGGGCAAAGCGCACGAAGCGGAAGGGACCCGTGCCGACCATCGCCTTGCCCGAGTCGAAGTCCTCGGGGCGCGCCCCGGCCGCCGCTTTTCTGGAAACGATGAACACCGAGTTGAGATCGTAGGGCACCATCGCGTAGGGCGCCGCCGTCTTCAGCCGCACGGTATACAGGTCGGGGGTTTCCTTGGCGACGATGCGCTGCGTGAAAGGCCGCAGCTGGCCGTTCTGAACCTGGAGCGTGCGCTCGATCGAGAACACGACGTCCTGCGCTGTGAGCTCGCTGCCGTCGTGGAAGCGCACGCCCCGCCGCAGCTTGAATTCCCAGGTCGTTGCGTCCAGAGCGCGCCAGGAGACGGCGAGCCCCGGGATGAGGCGCGCGTTCTCGTCGACGTGCGTGAGGGCGTCGAACACCTGCCAGCCGATGTTGATGTTGGGCTGCAGATTGAGGAAATGCGGATCCATCGAGGTCACGTCGGCGGCGACGCCGATGCGCAGGTCGGCCGCGCGCGTGGCGCAAGCCCACAGGATCGATGCCGCAAGGAGTGCGCGAAGGAGGCGCATGGCGGCGCGGCGCCTACTTCACCGCGAGTGGACCGATGATCTGAAGCAGCTGCGCGAAGATCTTCGGGTTGCCGCACACGATGCGGCCCGACGCCAGGTACTCGGCCTCGCCCCGGAAATCGCCGACCAGGCCGCCCGCCTCCTGCACCATGAGCGCGCCCGCCGCCATGTCCCAGGGCGACAGCCCCATCTCCCAGAAGCCGTCGAGTCGCCCCGCCGCGACGTAGGCGATGTCGAGCGCGGCGGCGCCGGCGCGGCGGAGTCCGGCGGTGCGCGCCGTCAGGGTGCGAAACATGGCGAGGTACTCGTCGAGCCCCTCGAAGTCACGGAACGGAAATCCCGTCCCGATCAGGGCATCGCCGAGCTGGATGCGTTTGGAGACGCGGATGCGCCGCTCGTTCAGGTAGGCGCCGCGGCCGCGCGTCGCGGTGAACAGCTCGTTCTTCGTCGGATCGTAGATGACGCCCTGGGCGAGGACACCCTTGTGCTTCAGTCCGATCGATACCGCGTACTGGGGAAAGCCGTGGATGAAGTTGGTCGTTCCGTCGAGCGGGTCGATGATCCAGGTGTACTCGGATTCGCCCGCGGTCCCGGACTTCGCGCCTGACTCCTCCGCCAGGATCGCGTGATCCGGGTAGGCGCGGTGTAGTATCTCGATGATCGCCGCTTCGGCGGCCTTGTCCACCTCCGTGACGAAATCGTTGTGCCGCTTGCGCGCGACAGAGAGGAGATCCACGTCGCGAGCGGCGCGGTTGATGATCGCGCCGGCGCGCCGCGCGGCCCTGACCGCGATTCCGAGCATCGGGTGCATGGTTCGTCCAGGATTTCAAAAGAGCGATACAGCGAGGGCCGGATTCTAGTATGAAAGCGCGCGGGCCGTTGTCCAGAATCCGCGTGGTGCTGTCGCGACCCTCGCACCCCGGCAACATCGGCGCCGCGGCGCGCGCGCTCAAGACCATGGGCATCGCGCAGCTCCGGCTGGTTCGTCCGAGGCGGTTCCCCGATCCCGAGGCGCGGGCGATGGCGAGCGGGGCCCTCGACATTCTCCAGTGGGCGCGCGTTTGCGCGGACCTCGACGAGGCGCTTGCGGGGACCACGTTCTCGGTCGCTCTGAGCGCGCGCCCGCGCGAGCTGTCGCATCCGCCCCTGGATGCGCGCGCCGCGGCGCGCGAGATCGTGGAAGCCGCAAGGGCAGGCGAGGTCGCGATCGTGTTCGGCAACGAGACCGTCGGGCTCACCAACAAGGAGATCATGCGCTGCACCCGGCTCGCGCGCATTCCGGCGAGCGAGGCGTACACGTCGCTCAATCTCGCGCAGGCGGTGCAGGTCATGGCCTACGAGCTGCGCATGGCTGCGCTGGAGCCCGCGGCGGCCTCCTCCCGACCCGACCCCGCCCTGCACGAAGACATCGAGCAGCTCTACGCGCACCTCGAGCGCAGCCTCCGCGCGAGCGGTTTCCTGCACCCGCGCTACCCGCGCAAGCTGATGGAACGGCTGCGCCGGCTGCTCGCGAGGGCGAAGCTGGAGAAGGTCGAGGTCAACATCCTGCGGGGCATGCTGGCCGCCTGGGACCGTCCCAAGGACAAATAGTTGACCATTTCACTAAGGTTTTCCATAATGCGAACTCCCCGAGGGCAACCATGTTTACCCGGATCCGAGAAGACATAGCGTGCGTGTTCGAACGCGACCCTGCGGCTCGCTCGACTTGGGAGGTCATCACCTGCTATCCGGGGTTCCATGCGCTGCTCATGCATCGGGTAGCGCATGGCCTGTGGCGCATGAAGCTGCGCTGGCTGGCAAGGTTGACTTCGCACCTGTCGCGCTTCCTGACCGGCATCGAGATCCACCCGGGCGCCAGGATCGGCCGGCGCGCCTTCATCGACCACGGCATGGGCGTGGTCATCGGCGAGACCGCCGAGCTCGGCGATGACTGCACGCTCTACCACGGCGTGACCCTAGGCGGGACCACCTGGAACAAGGGCAAGCGCCACCCCACCCTCGGCAAAGGCGTCGTCATCGGCGCGGGCGCGAAGGTGCTCGGACCGATCACGGTCGGCGACGGCGCCAGGATCGGGTCGAATGCGGTGGTGGTGAAGGATGTTCCGCCCGGCGCGACCGCAGTCGGCATCCCCGCACGCATCATCCTCGACGAGCAGGACAAGAGCCGCGAGGAGAAGGCGGCGAAGCTCGGCTTTTCCGCTTACGCGGTCACTTCCAAGGCCGAGGACGACCCGCTAGCCAAGGCGGTGCAGGGTCTGCTCGATCACAGCCTCGACCTGGACAAGCGCATGGAGTTGATTTTGAATGAAATAGAGTCCTTGAAAGCCGAGAAAGACAGCGCCTTGGCCGCCACTCGCTGGGGAGATCGCAAGGTGGTCGGGAAGTAATAGTTGACTGATTTTATCGGGATAAGTATAGTTGACTGGTTTTCTCAGGTATTAGACGCCTGGAGTCCACAATGAGACTGACGACCAAGGGAAGGTTTGCAGTGACCGCGATGCTCGATCTCGCCCTGCACGGCGGCAAGCGTCCCGTCACTCTCGCTGGCATCAGCCAGCGGCAGAGCATCTCGCTTTCGTATCTGGAGCAGCTGTTCGGCAAGCTGCGGCGCCATACGCTGGTCGGGAGCGTGCGCGGTCCCGGCGGCGGCTACACGCTCGCGCGCGACCTCGCGCAGGTATCGGTCGCCGACATCATCACCGCGGTCGACGAGCCGCTGGACGCGACCCAGTGCGGCGGCAAGGAAAACTGCCAGGACGAGCGGCGCTGCATGACGCACGAGCTGTGGGCGACGCTCAACGACAAGATGTACGAGTACCTCGACTCTGTGAAGCTTTCCGACCTGGTCGCGCAGCAAGCGGCGCGCAAGGACGCGGTGAAGATCATGCAGGATCGGCGCGGCAAAGAAGCCGCGGTGGCGTGAGCAACGAAAAGAACGCGATGAAATTTCCGATCTACCTCGACTATTCGGCGACGACGCCGGTGGACCCGCGCGTCGCGCAGAAGATGATCCCGTTCCTCACCGAGCACTTCGGCAACCCGGCGAGCCGCTCGCACGCGTTCGGCTGGGAAGCGGAAGAAGCGGTGGAAGAGGCGCGCGGACACGTCGCGGCGCTGCTGAACGCCGACCCCAAGGAGATCATCTGGACCTCCGGCGCGACCGAGGGCAACAACCTCGCGATCAAGGGCGCGGCGAACTTCAACAAGGCCAAGGGCAAGCACATCATCACCCAGAAAACCGAGCACAAGGCCACGCTCGACACCGTGCGCGAGCTCGAGCGCCAGGGGTTCGAGGCGACCTACCTCGACCCCGAGCCGAACGGTATCGTCGACCTGGAGAAGTTCAAGGTGGCGATCCGGCCCGACACGATCCTTGTCTCCATCATGATGGTGAACAACGAGATCGGCGTGATCCAGCCGATCGCCGAGATCGGCGAAATCTGCCGCGCCAAGGGCATCGTCTTCCATTGCGACGCGGTGCAGGCGGCCGGAAAGATCGAGATCAACCTGCAAAAGCTGAAGGTCGACCTGCTCACGGTGACGGCACACAAGGTCTACGGACCCAAAGGGATCGGCGCGCTGTACGTGCGCAGGAAGCCGCGCGTGCGCATCGAGGCGCAGATCCACGGTGGCGGCCACGAGCGGGGCTTCCGCTCGGGCACGCTCGCCACGCACCAGATCGTCGGCATGGGGGAAGCCTTTCGCCTCGCCAAGCTCGAGATGGCGACCGAGAACGAGCGTATCCGGCGCCTGCGCGACCGGCTATGGAACGGCATCAGGGACCTCGAGGAGGTCTACGTGAACGGCGACATGGAGCGCCGCACGCCGCACAACCTCAACGTGAGCTTCAATTTCGTCGAGGGCGAGTCGCTCATCATGGCGATCAAGGACGTGGCGGTGTCCTCGGGCTCGGCGTGCACCTCGGCGAGTCTCGAGCCCTCGTATGTGTTGCGGGCCCTGGGACGCTCGGACGAGCTGGCGCACAGCTCGATCCGCTTCACTCTCGGGCGCTTCACGACCGAGGAAGAGATCGACTTCGCGGTGCAGCTCATCCGCGGCAAGATCGCCAAGCTGCGCGAGTTGTCCCCCTTGTGGGAAATGCACAAGGAGGGTATCGACTTGAGTACGGTGCAGTGGGCGGCACATTAGACGGCAGATAGAGTAGGAGCGGAACATGGCATACAGCGACAAGGTCATCGATCACTACGAGAACCCGCGCAACGTCGGGTCCTTCGACAAGGCCGACACCGACATCGGTACCGGCATGGTCGGGGCGCCGGCGTGCGGCGACGTCATGAAGCTGCAGATCAAGGTCAACGAAGCCGGCGTCATCGAGGACGCGCGCTTCAAGACCTACGGCTGCGGCTCGGCGATCGCCTCGTCGTCCCTGGTCACCGAGTGGGTGAAGGGCAAGACGCTCGACGAGGCCGGCACGATCAAGAACACTCACATCGCCGAGGAGCTCGCGCTCCCGCCGGTGAAGATCCACTGCTCGATCCTCGCCGAGGACGCGATCAAGGCAGCGATCGAGGACTACCGCAAGAAGCACGGCGCGGCGCAGCCCGCCCAGGCGAAGGTGGCCTAGTCACGTGATTACTCTCACCGAACGCGCAGCGACTCACGTCTCGAACTTCATCACCAAACGCGGCAGGGGGGTGGGACTGCGCCTTGGCGTGCGCACTTCTGGATGCTCCGGCATGGCGTACAAGCTCGAGTACGCGGACGCGGTTAACCCTGAAGACCATACCTTCGAGAGCCACGGCGTGAAAGTGATCGTCGATCCCAAGAGCCTCACGTACATCGACGGCACCGAGCTCGACTTCGCGAAAGAAGGCCTGAACGAGGGATTCAAGTTCAACAATCCCAACGTCAAGGACCAGTGCGGCTGCGGCGAAAGCTTCAACGTCTGATTACGGCGCGCTGACGACGGAAGGGGCCTGGAGGCCCCTTTTTTCTATCCCGGCGGAAATGAACCTCAACGAGAATCACTTCCAGATATTCGGGATTCCGGCGAGCTTCGAGGTGGACGCCGTGGCGCTGGAGAAGCGCTACCGCGAGCTGCAGCGCGAGGTGCACCCGGACCGCTTCGCCGGTGCCTCGCACGCCGAGCAGCGGGTGTCGATGCAGCTCGCCACCCGCGTGAACGAGGCCTACCAGACCCTCAGATCGCCGCTCATGCGCGCCGGGTACCTGCTGCAATTGCACGGCGTCGATCCGGAGTTCGAGACCAATACCACGATGCCCGCGGAGTTCCTGGCCGGTGAGATGGAGCGGCGCGAGCGGCTCGAGGAGGCCGTGGCGGCGGTCGACTGGGAGCGGCTGATCGCGCTCTCGGCCGACCTGCGCACCGAGCAGGATGCCCTGCTCGGGAGGATCGAGAGGCAGCTCGAGGCGCAGCAATGGGGCGAGGCCGCCGCGACCCTGCGCCAGCTCAAGTTCCTCGAGAAGTTCGGCGAGGAGATCGGCGCCGCTGAGGAGAAGCTGGAGTCCTGATGGCCCTGCTGCAGATCTCAGAGCCAGGCCAGTCTGCGGCGCCGCACGAGCAGCGCCTGGCGGTGGGCATCGACCTTGGCACGACCAATTCGCTGGTCGCCACGGTGCGCAACGGCATCGCGGTCGTGCTCAACGACCACGAGGGCCAGGGCCTGCTACCTTCGATCGTTCGCTACCTGCGCGACGGGCGCGTCGTGGTCGGCCGCGAGGCGGAGCGCGAGCAGGTGCGCGATCCCAAGAACACCATCGTTTCGGTGAAGCGCTTCATGGGGCGCGGCCTGAAGGACGTGACACACGTCGAGAACAGCCCCTACGACTTCGTCGACTCGCCGGGCATGGTGCAACTGCGCACGGTCGCCGGCGTGAAGAGCCCGGTCGAGGTTTCCGCGGAGATACTCAAGGCGCTGCGCGCCCGCGCCGAGGATTCGCTATTCGGAAATGAGTCGGGCGAACTCGCGGGTGCGGTCATCACCGTGCCCGCCTATTTCGACGACGCGCAGCGCCAGGCGACCAAGGACGCGGGCAAGCTCGCCGGCCTGAACGTCCTGCGGCTGCTCAACGAGCCCACCGCGGCGGCGATCGCCTACGGCCTGGATAACGCCGCCGAGGGCATCTACGCGGTGTACGACCTGGGCGGCGGCACCTTCGACATCTCGATACTCAAGCTCTCGAAGGGTGTGTTCGAGGTGCTGGCGACCAACGGCGACGCCGCTCTGGGCGGAGACGATTTCGACCAGCGGCTGTTCTGCTGGGTTGGGGAGCGCGCCAAGCTCGCGCCGCTGTCGGCGGAGGACACGCGGGCGCTGCTCGTCAAGTCGCGCGTCGCGAAGGAGTTTCTCACCGTGCACGCCGAGGCGCGCGTCTCCGGTGCACTTGCCAGCGGGGAAGTCGTCGACGTGACCGTGACGCAGAAGGAATTCCAGGACATGACGCGTCCGCTGGTCGCGAAGACGCTCGCGCCCACGCGCAAGGCCCTGCGCGACGCGGGGCTGGACACCGCGGACGTGAAAGGCGTGGTGATGGTCGGCGGGGCGACACGCATGCCTCACGTACAGCAGGCTGTGGCCGAGCATTTCCGGCAGACGCCGCTCACCAACCTGGACCCCGACAAGGTGGTCGCGCTCGGCGCCGCGATCCAGGCGAACGTGCTCGCCGGCAACCGGCGCGCGGGCGACGACTGGCTTCTGCTCGACGTGATTCCTCTGTCGCTTGGGGTCGAGACGATGGGCGGGCTCGTGGAAAGAGTGATCCCGCGCAACTCGACTCTCCCCGTCGCGGGCGCGCAGGAATTCACCACCTTCAAGGACGGCCAGACTGCGATGAGCATTCACGTCGTGCAGGGCGAGCGCGAGCTGGTCGCAGACTGCCGCTCGCTGGCCAAGTTCGAGCTGCGCGGCATCCCGCCGATGGCCGCGGGCGCGGCGCGCATCCGGGTGACCTTCCAGGTGGACGCGGACGGCCTGCTCGGAGTGTCGGCGCGCGAGGCCACCACCGGCGTGAAAGCGGCGGTCGCGGTCAAGCCTTCGTACGGCCTGACGGACGCCGAGATCACGCAGATGTTGAAGGAATCCTTCGACCACGCGCGCGACGACGTGCAGCTGCGCGTGCTGAAGGAGCAGCAGGTCGAGGGGGAGCGCATGCTCTCCGCCGTCGAGAGCGCGCTGCGCGAGGATCCCGACCTCGTCTCGCCGGAGGAGGGCAGCGCCCTGCGCGGCGAGCTGGACGCCCTGAAGAAGACGCTTTCGTGCAACGACCACCGCACCATCAGGTCGGCGATCGAGCGGGTGAACCGCGCCACCGAGGCTTTCGCCGGCCGGCGCATGGATCGCGCCGTCAAGCGCGCCCTCGCGGGCAGGAAAGTGGAGAGCCTCTAGGCTCCATGCCGCAGCTCACCGTCCTGCCGCACGACTCGCTGTGCCCCGAGGGCGCGGTCATCGACGCAAAGACCGGCACGTCGATCTGCGACAACCTCCTCGCGAACGGGATCGAGATCGAACACGCCTGCGAGAAGTCCTGCGCCTGCACCACCTGCCACGTGATACTGCGCGAGGGCTTCGACACGCTCGACCCCTCGGAAGAGAACGAGGACGACATGCTCGACAAGGCCTGGGGACTCGAGGCCCAGTCGCGGCTGTCCTGCCAGGCGATCGTCAAGGACGGCGATCTCACGATCGAGATACCGAAATACACGATCAACATGGTGAACGAGGGCGGGAAATGAAGTGGACCGATACGCTGGAGATCGCGATAGCTCTCTCGGAGAAGCATCCAGACGTGGATCCGCAGTACGTGCGCTTCACCGACCTGTTCAAGTGGGTGCAGGAGCTCGACGGTTTCGACGATTCGCCCGACCGGTGCGGCGAAAAGATCCTGGAGGCCATCCAGGTGGCCTGGATCGAGGAAGTCGACTAGCGGGATCCGCGGATCAGCGCGGCGTGCGCAGAAAAGCGCGCGTCACGGCCCGACACATCGTGCCGCGATTCTGCGACGACGGTAGCGCGGCGGCGACACGAACTAGCGTTTGGTCTTGCCCTTCGCGCGCGACCTGCGCCGCCTGCCGCGCGAACCGCGCGGCAGGAGCGCGAGCCCGGCGCGCACCAGCCAACCGGCGAGTCGGGTTGCGGCGCGGCCGGTGTGCAGCCACGCCCGCCGGCCATTCGCGGGCGGGACGACGCGGTCCGCAGCGCGCAGCAGGCGGCGGCTCTTGCCGAGGTCGAGGGCCTCGACGGCTTCGTCGAAGGCGAGCCAGCGGATCCTCCGCTCCTCCGACGGAACCGTGCGTCCGGTGTAGCTCATGAGGAAATACGCGATGGAGATCGACTCCCCGCGCTGCTTCTGCACGACGCGTCGCAGTCGCTTGACCGGACGTGCGCGCACGCCCGCTTCTTCGGCGACCTCGCGCGTTGCGGCAGCGGCGGCAGTTTCTCCTTCCTCGACATGGCCCTTGGGAAAGACCCACCGTCCGCGCCTTCCGCTCGCCTCGACGAGCAGGTAGCGCGGACCTTCGCGGGTCAGCTTGAAGACAACGGCGCCGGCGTGCGTGGAGCGCCTCACGCCAGGGGCTCCTCGACCGAGCGCTGGGCCTCGTCCCAAAGCGGCTCGATTCTGTCGGCGAGCGAGAAGGCGCGGCGCAGCGCCACGCGGCGGTCCCGGATCACCTTCACCGCAAGGCCTTCCCACACGCGGCGCTCGGGCTTGGGCGCCCGCACCATGGCGGTCTCGAGCATCACCGCCATGGAGTCGGCGTCGTGGACATCGCCGAGCACGTCGTGGAACCGCGAGGCGCTGCGGTAGAGCCGCCGTACTTCCTTGCCCAGCATGCGCGAGAACGGCTCGATCGCGTAGCGCAGGCGCTTGTTGCCGATGCGCGCGCGGTGCAGGGACTCCGGCGTCGCTTGCTGCCGTGCCGCCGCCCAGCGCGCACGCATGTCGAGCAGGCGCTCGCGCACCCGCTCGCGGGCGAACTCGCGGGTGCGCTGGCCGGCCAGGACCTGTCGCTCGACCGAATCGATGGACGCGGCGAGCTGCGCGGGGACGCCTTCGAGCTGCAGCCGCTCGAGCATCGCCGTGAGCGCTTCCAAAGCGCGGATCCGCTCGGCATCGAGGCGCGCGAGCAGCGCCGCCACGCTCGGCGGCGGCTCGGCCATGCCGGCGGTCAGCTTGCGCATCCGGGAGAGAGCGACGTCGCGGTCGCGCACCTCGCCGAGGGCGTCGTTGAGGCCCTCGATCCACTCGTGGTGCCGGCGGAAGGTTTTCTTCTTGAGGACCGGCCGGAACAGCCGAAAGGCCTCCCGGAACCGCTTCACGGCGACGCGCAGGTCGTGGATTCCCTTCTTCGAGGGATCCTCGCCGCGCGCCCTGGGCATCCTCTCCAGCAGATCGAGGAGGATCTCGCGCAGGACCTTCGACGCCGCACGCGTGATCGGCGTGCGGCGCGACAGCCCGGCGATCCGGATCGGCTTGGCCATGGGTGGAAGGATACTAAAAAAGTAGAATCGGGCTATGCGCCCTGTCGAAATCGGGCCGCCCCGTGCGTCATTGTCGTGGCGGCGCACATGCTCCGCCACAACCAGTCCTGGAGAACAGCGATGAAATATCTGTTGATGATCTACGGAAACGAGGCCGTCATGATGGCCACGCCCAAGGAGCAGACCGAGCAGAGGCACGCCGCGTACGGCGCCTACACCGAAGCGCTGAAGAAGGCCGGCGTCATCGTCGGGGGCGAGCGCCTGCGCCCCACCTCCGACGCCACCTCGGTGCGCGTCGCCAAGGGCAAGACCGAGGTGCTCTCCGGCCCGTACGCGGAGACGAAGGAGCAGCTCGGCGGCTATTACATGATCGACGTTCCCGACCTCGACGCGGCGCTTTCGTGGGCGGCCCGCTGCCCGGGCGCGAGCCACGGCACCATCGAGGTACGCCCCATCTGGGCGATATAGGACGTTGCCGTTGGGGGTAGCAGAAGCAGCGGAAGCGGCGGCGCGCGCGAGCTACGGCAAGCTGGTCGCGTTCCTGGCCGCGCGCACGCGCGACGTCGCGGGGGCTGAGGACGCGCTTTCCGAGGCCTTCGCCGCCGCGCTTTCGGATTGGCCGGCGAGCGGGATTCCGCGCAATCCGGAGGCGTGGCTGCTGACCGTGGCTCGGCGCAAACTGATCGATACCGCGCGGCGGCAGCGCACCGGCGCCGAGGCGGCGCCGACGCTCGCCTTGCTCGCGGACGAGCTAGACGAGGAGGAACCGCAGATTCCGGACAAGCGACTCGCGCTGATGTTCGCCTGCGCCCACCCGGCGATCGACCCCGGGGTGCGCGCGCCGCTGATCCTGCAGACCATCCTTGGCTTCGACGCCGCGACCATCGCATCGGCGTTCCTCGTCTCTCCTGCTGCCATGGGGCAGCGGCTGGTGCGAGCCAAGACGAAGATCAGGGAGGCGAGCATCCCCTTGCGTATCCCCGAGCCGAACGACTTGCGCGGGCGCCTCGATGCGGTGCTCGAGGCGATCTACGCCGCTTTCGCAGAGGGCTGGACCGACCCGGTCGGCGCAGACGAGCGGCGCCGCAATCTCGCCGAGGAGGCGATCTGGCTGGGGCGGCTGGTCGCCTCGCTGCTGCCGGAGGAGCCGGAGGCCCTGGGGCTCCTCGCGCTGATGCTGCACGCGGAAGCCCGGCGAGGAGCGAGGCGCGACGCGAAGGGAGAGTACGTGCCGCTCGCCGAGCAGGATCCGGCGCAGTGGGATGCGCGGCGTATCGATGAGGCCGAGTCGCTCCTCTTCGTCTCAAGCCGCCTGGGCGCGACCGGGCGCTACCAGCTGGAAGCGGCGGTGCAGTCGGCGCACGTCGTTCGCCGGCGCACCGGGCGCGCCGACTGGGCGGCGATAGAAAGGCTCTACGACGCGCTCCTCGCGATCACCAGGTCGCCCGTGGTGGCGATCAATCGCGCGGTGGCGATCGGAGAAACGCACGGTGCCGCCGCAGGCCTCGCCGCGCTCGACGCGGTCGCGGGCGACCCGCGCCTTGTGCTGTACCAGCCTTACTGGGCAGCGCGGGCGGGGCTGCTGGCGGCAGCCGGCGACTCCCGGGCCGCCGGCTTGGCCTACGAGCAGGCCATCGGCCTGGAATACGACCCGGCCGTCCGGCGTTTCCTCCAGAGGAGACGCAGCATGCTAAAGTCTGACCATTCCAAGGAGGACATGAAATGAAGGCTACAACTTTGCGCCTTACGGCCGCGGTCCTGGTCGCGGCATCCTGGCAGGTTTCAGCGCAGCAGCCCCAGGGCGAGCGGGTGCGCGGCACCATCGAGAAGCTCGACGGCAGCACTCTGGCGGTGAAGACGGCTGACGGCAACTCGATGCGGATCAAGCTGAGCGACGACGCGAGGATCGTGGGTGTGGTGAAGGCCTCGATGGCCGACGTCAAGGAAGGCATGTTCATCGGCAGCGCTGCGATGCCGCAGGCCGATGGCAGCCAGAAGTCGCTCGAGGTGCACATCTTCCCCGAGGCCATGCGCGGCACGGGGGAGGGCCACCGGCCTTACACCGTCCCCAACAGCACCATGACCAACGGCACGGTCGGCGCCGTCGGCAACACCGTCGCCAGCGTGGACGGCAACACCGTCATGCTCAAGTACAAAGGCGGCGAGAAGAAGATGGTCATCCCGGCCGGCGCGCCCATCGTGCGCTACGAGATCGGCGACCGCGGCGACTTGAAGCCCGGCGCCGCGTTCACCATCCCCTCCGCCGTGAAGAAATCCGACGGCACTTTCGAGACGAACCGGGTGAACGTCGGCCGCGACGGCGCGGTGCCGCAGTAGGCCGAAACAAACGAAACAAAAAATCGTTTAGCGCTGAAGTCTTCCGCAGTGCACCATGTCCGTTTTGGGAATCCGAAACGGGCATGGCAGCGCAGGAATTCAAGATCGAGCGGGGTGAGCTGCTGAGGATCGACGCGGCGCCCGGTGACAAGCTGCAGGTGCGGCTGGGCGACGTCTGGGTGACCCAGGACGGAGATTCGAAGGACTACGTGCTGCGGACCGGAGAGTCGCTGATGTTGAGCGGCCGGGGCAGCGCGCTCGCGATGGCGCACAAGCGCACGCAGCTCGCGTGGCACCGCAGCGATCCACGCCCGCAGGCGGGCGCCCGGTCGCAATGGGTGCTCGCCCTGCTGCGGAGGCTCTTCGCCTGAGCGCTCAGTCGATGACGGCGAAGGCCTGAATCTCCACCAGCTGCTCCGGTTCGCCCAGCTCGAGCACCGCGAGGTTGGTCGTCGTCGGCTTGTGGTTGTAGGGCTTGAAGTACTCGTTGACGACGAAGCTCGCCTTGCCGATGTCGCCCATGCGCGGCCGCGCGCGGAA
>Ga0137409_10000967_pt1 | contig 31299 bp, 27 predicted proteins | sample CZODoug1_16funga_FD_122059 | JGI IMG/M metagenome (GOLD analysis project Ga0137409, IMG submission 122059) | Vadose zone soil fungal communities from Angelo Coast Range Reserve, California, USA - CZODoug1_16fungal (Hybrid Assembly) | ecosystem: Environmental > Terrestrial > Soil > Vadose zone... | reverse complement strand
GAGCAACGCCTGCTCCTGGCTGGCCGGCAGGTGGAGCCGTTCGCGGACCCACACATGAAGGTCCGATCTGGTTTCGGGTGTCTGGCCCGCCGTGTCGACCACTCTTCGTGCTCTCATCTGCTCCCGCGGCCGTAGAACCTTGGCCGCCAGACACCCTTGTTCAAAGCATGTGCCGGAATTGATACCGTCCTTTATTCTGGGGGTTCGGCTCCGGCGCGCGTCGCCGAAACATACAGAACGGCAGAATTGCTGGCCTATTTCAGATGCCCCGGCCGTGGGGACCGAACCAGCCGCCTGCTGTGAGCGTGCGCTCGAGCTCGAGTTGGCGCCGGTTCAGCTCGCCGGGGTCGTCGAAACGTTCCACATCTTCGCGGCCATCGGGGTAAATAATGGCCAATTCGTAACCTGATCCCTCATCTGCCGGACGGGACTCGCACCGGATGAATTGACCGCCGCGCTCGAAGAAAAACACCATAAAACGGCCGAATCTGCTGCGGACCTCACCTGAGTTGACAACGGGCCGGCCGGCCGGTCAGACCACGGCGGCCCCCATCGAAGGATTATGACCTATGTCGACGCGGGTTGAGCGCCCTGAACCTGGGCCCGGCGATCTCAGCCGTGGGGAGCACCGAGACTGCCAAGTGTGTAACGCCAGGGCCAGCGGGCAGCGATGGCGGCACTACACTGTCCTCATCCATTTTCGGCACTTGGGGAGGACGGGCGGGAGCCTGGCAAAATTCGATCCGTGTTGTACGGTGTTAGATGACTACAGTGGCTTGTAGGAGTATGCGACGGTCCCGGGAGGCCTCAGGCCGCGAGACCCGGGTCCGGGGCCGTATCGCCAGCTTGCTCGAAGTGGGAACCGGATTTCACCCCGAGCTGACCGGGCGCGAGAACATCTACCTCAGCGGCGCCATCTTGGGCATGAAACGCGCCGACATCGCGCGCGGGTTCGACGAGATCGTGACCTTCGCCGAGACGGCGGCGTTCCTCGACACGCCGGTCAAGCGCTACTCGAGCGGCATGTACATGCGGCTGGCCTTCGCGGTGGCCGCGCACCTCGACACGGAGATCCTCCTCGTCGACGAGGTCCTGGCCGTGGGCGACCTCGAGTTCCAGCGCAAGTGCCTGGGCAAGATGGACGAGGTCGCCCGCACCGGCCGCACCATCCTGTTCGTGAGCCACAACATGGCCGTCATGCGGCGGCTCTGCGGGCGGGGCATCCTGCTCGATCGCGGACGGGTGGTGGCGAGCGGAACCATGGACACCGTCGCGGACCTCTACGTGCGGCCGGATCCCGAGGGCGACGCCGGGGCCCGCTTCGATCCCCGCGACCGGCACGGTGTCGGCTGGGCCCAGGTCAGCGACGCGCGCATCGGGGACGAGCAGGGCGGTGGTCCCTCCAAGGTGATTCCGTGCGACGCCGACCTGCTCATCGAGCTCTCGATCGAGGTCACCGACGGCATGCCCGCGGGCACCAGTCTTCGCGGGCTCGTCGTCGAGCTCATCGTCTGCTCCGACGACGGGCAGCCCCTGCTGAGCCTGATGAACGTGGACGATACCGGCGTCGCGCTGCCCGATGCCAGGAGCTGTCGGGTGCTCGTCCGCCTGCCAGGGCCGACCTTCGTGCCCGGGCGGTACCGGATCAACACCTTCGTGGGCGTCCCCTTCCTCCAGCACGTGGACGAGATCTCCGGGGCCCTCACCTTCGAGGTGGGGCCGCCCGCGGCGCCGTGGCGTCCGTACGAGCTGTACACGGGGCGGGGGCTCTTCTGCCGCAAGGCGGAGTGGACCTGCCTTCAGCCGGCCGCCGCCGCTCTGCGGTGGGACGTGACGGGCGCATGAGCCCACGCAGCGCCTGGAAGGGTGCCCGCCGGATCGCGGGCCGCGCCAAGCGGCGGCTCTTCCCGACCCCAGAGATGGCGGCGTGGCGGCAGGCATGCCGCGAGGCGGAGCGCGTGCCCCGCTACACACCGGGGCGCATCCGGCTCATGGGCTATGACCTCGGGTACACGGACCTCCTGACGACGTGCCCGCAGTGGGAGGATCTCTTCGTCAGGCAGACGCTCAGGTTCGAGACGGGTATCACGGCGCCGCGCATCCTCGACTGCGGGGCCAACATCGGCCTGGCCACGCTCTACTTCAAGCGGGCCCACCCGCGGGCGCGCATCACGGCGTTCGAGGCCGATCCGTCCATCTATCCGGTCATGGTGGAGAACCTTCGGAGGAACGGCGCGGCCGACGTCGAGACCGTGCAGGCGGCCGTGTGGAACAAGACCGGGGAGATCGAGTTCCACAGCGAAGGCGCGGACTCCGGGGCCATTGCGACCCGGGCCCACCGCGAGAGCGGGGCGACCCGCCCCGTGCCGAGCCTGCGCCTGCGGGATGTGCTGGACGACGAGCCCGTGGATCTGCTGAAGCTCGACATCGAAGGCGCCGAAGGCGCCGTGCTCGACGACTGCCGCGGCGCCCTCGGCAACGTGCGTGCGCTCGCGCTCGATCTGCACGAGTTCGACCCCGCGCATCGCCAGACCGGCGAGGTGCTCGATCTCCTCGCCGGCGAGGGATTCACCTACGCGCTCGACGAGCTGGTGCCCCTTCCCTGGCGCCCGCCCGTGGCCGGCCCCGACACGCCGTATCCGGGACGCGCACTCTGCTGGGCGGTGCTCGTCCGCGCCTGGAGGAGGTGACCGTGAACGCGCCGGCCAATGTCGTGTGGGTCTTGCCCGACAAGCTGGGAGGCGTGGCTGTCAATGTCGCCGACGTCCTCGCCCATCGCGCCTCCCATGGACCGGCCCATCACGTCGTGCTGACCGACAACCGCCTGAGCCACGACGTGCGGTTCGACGACCGGATGCGTGCCGACGGCCAGCACCGCGTTCAATACACGCTGCCGACGGAAAATCTCCACGCCGTGCTGCGACGGCTCGCGCGGGCCGTGCCGCCTGGACCCGGTGTCCTCGTCGCCAACGACTGGCTCGAGCTGGCCATGCTGTCGATCCACGATCCAGGGCGCATGGTCATCTTCATCCTGCACGGCGACTACGACTACTACTACGACCTCGCGGTGGCTCATGAGCCGTTGATCTCCGCCTTCGTCGTGCTCACGCGGTTCGGCCACGAGCATCTCTCGCAGCTGCTCCCGCACCGGCGCGAGACGATCTTCCATCAACCCTTCGGCGTTCCCCGCGCCGCCCGCCTTCGGTCCGAGGGTCTCGGCCACCTCCGGCTGCTCTTCGTGGGGCGGCTGGATCGGGCCAAGGGCGCGCACTTGCTGTCCGGGATCGATGCGCGGCTTCATCGCTCGGGCATTGCCGCCCGCTGGACCGTCGCGGGCGACGGCCCGAGCGCTGCCGAGGCGCGCTCGGGCTGGGTGGAGCCCACCAGGGTCCTGTGGCTCGGTGCGCGCTCGAACCTCGAGGTGCTGAGTCTCTACGCCCAGCACGACGTCCTCGTCTTGCCCAGTCGCGCCGAGGGTCTGCCGCGAGCGGTGCTGGAAGGCATGTCGGCGGGGGTGGTCCCCGTGGCCAGCGACCTGCCGTGCGGGATCCGCGACATCGTCGAGCCTGGACGCTCGGGTTTCCTGCCTCGCCCCGGGGACGTCGCGGAGTTCGCCGAGGCCATCGGTACGCTCGCCTCGGATCGTCGACGCCTCGAGGCAATGAGCCAGGCCGCGCACCAGGCGGTGCGCGAGCGGTTCGACGTGCGCCGGCACGCGACCCACTTCGAGGCGCTCTTTGCCCGGTGGGCCAGCCTCTTTCGCCCGCGTCCCGAGCACGTGGCGCTGCACTACGGCAGCCGTCTCGATCAGCCCTGGCTCCCCAATGCCCTCGTGAAGACGCTGCGGGCGGTCCGCGGAGTCCGTCAGCCGGCGCAGGCGCGGTGATGGCCAATCGATCCACGAGCGGGGGCCGCATCCCCGAAATGGACGGGCTGAGAGCGCTCGCCATCGGCGCCGTCATGATCGAGCATTTCGCGGGCGCGCCCATTCGCCACGTCCTCCCGTGGGGCGCCTTCGGGGTCCAGCTCTTCTTCGCCCTGAGCGGCTTCCTCATCACCAGCCTGCTCCTGGAGGCGCCGGGCTCTCTCTCGTGGCACGTCTTCGAGCGGCCGCTCCGCCGCCTTCCCGAGCTGCAGATGTGGCGGGAGGCTCCCGCGTCATGAGCGCGCCCGCCGTCAGCGTCCTCATGACCGCCTTCAATCGCGAGCGCTACATCGCCCCCGCCATCGAGAGCGTCCTCGCCCAGACCTTCGAGGACTTCGAGCTCGTGGTGGTGGACGACGCCTCCCACGACCGCACGGTGGACATCGCGCGGACGTACGAGGCTGATCCGAGGGTCCGCGTGGTCGTCAACGAGCGCAACCTCGGCGACTACCCGAACCGGAATCGCGCGGCCGCCCTCGCTCGGGGCGAGTTCATCAAGTTCCACGACTCGGATGACGTCATGTACCCGCATTGCCTGGTCGCCATGGTGGAGCCGCTCCGCGCGGAGCCGGGCGCGGCCCTTGCCCTGTCCTCGGGCTGGCACTGGCCGGGCGGGCCGTGCCCCATGCTGCTGACGCCGCGCCTGGCCTATCAGCGGGAATTCCTCGGCCAGGGCCTCTTCATGTGCGGGCCCGCCGGCGCGCTCGTCCGGACCGACGTGTTCCGCTCGCTCGGAGGCTTCCCCGACCGGGGCGCCGCCTCCGACTACATCTTCTGGCTCAAGGCCTGCGCCCGCGTCGGGGTGCTCCTGGTGCCGGCCGATCTCTTCTGGTATCGCATTCACCCCGGCCAGGAGATCCAGAACCCCGTGGCCGCACGCGAGTATGCCCTGGTGCCGGGCGAGGCGTGGCGGGCCCTGGGCGCGCCGAGCTGTCCGCTCAATTCTTCGGAGCGCGAGCAGGCCCGGAAGAACCTCGCCTACACCGTGGCCAAGCAGACGCTCCACGATGTCCGCGCCGGCCGCTGGGCCGTCGCCCGCCGTCGCCTGCGCCACGCGGGGATCTCGGCACGGGAGTGGCTGCGGTACGCGCGCCCCGCGCGACGGAGCGCGTCCGCGGGAACGCCGATCGACCGCTACGGCGCGTACATGACGTCGCCGTGGTCGAGCTCCACGCTCTCGTCCGCGCAGGGCGGGGAAGGGCAGCCATGAGCGTGCCCCTCGTCACGCGGCTCAAGGGGCTCTTTCTCCGGGCCCTGAGCCGGATCACGAATCGCCACGCCGTGCTCCTGCCCGCGGAAGCGGGGCGCGACGACGCGCTCATCGATCTGCGCGCGCCGTACCGGGTCACGGGCACCGCCCTCACCGTCGACCTGCGCGAGACGGGATCGGGAAGCCTGAGCGCCACGCTCCTGGGATACGAGGGCCACTTTCCCGTGCGGGTCCTCTGGACGGGCGAGGCGCGCGCGTACCCGGGGCCCCGCGCGCTCGGCCTGGACCTCGTCTCCGGCGCCGTGCGGCTCGGCGGCAGCGACTGGGGCCGGGTTCCCCTGCCGTTCCCCGGCCGCCGCTTCTGCTGGAAGCTCCGGCTCGTCGCCCCCGACGGCCGCGTCCGCGAGCGCCTCACCGGACACTACGTGCCGCTGGACGTCTCCGCGGTGGGGCGCGAGTACTTCGAGGGCGAGAACTACGTGGACCACGAGGCGCAGAGCGCCGCCGATCACCTGGAGATCGTGCGGCTCCTCCGGGCCCACGGCGCGCGCGCTCCCGTGCTGGAGATCGGCTGCGCCACCGGAGGGCTCCTCGCCGCCCTCGACGCAGAGGGGCTGACCGGCGTGGGCGTCGACATCTCCGAATGGGCCATCGCCAGGGCTGCCGAGCGGCTCGGGCCCGGTCGAACATGGGTCTGCGACTTCGAGAAGGACGAGCTGCCCGCCGCGATCACCGCGCGCCGCCCGTTCGGCACCCTGGTTCTCGCCGCCGTGCTCGAGCATTTCCACGAGCCGTTCGCCGTGCTGGCGCGCCTCACGCCCTTTGCCGCGCCTGGTACCGTCCTCGTCATCAGCACCACCAACCGCGACAGCCTGAGCCAGATGCTCTTCGGCAGCGAGTGGGAAGGCCACTTCGACTGGACCCATCGCAGCGTGGACCAGATCAGCGCGAGGACGCTTCGCGCGGAGCTGCCCGCCCTCGGCTGGCGCATCGAGCGGCTCACCACCGACCTCGTGTGGGACATCAGCGCCGATCCCACCCGCGCCACGGTGCGGGAGTGGTGGGCGACCGACGCGCGCTTCCGTCGCCTCCTCGCCGAGCGCGAGCTGGGCGACATCGTCACCTGCGTGGCGGTGAAGGCATGAAGATCGTCCAGGCCGTGGGCTGGTACCACCCGGACAGTCTCGGCGGCACCGAGGTCTACGTGGCCGGGCTTTGCCGCCGCCTTCGCGAATCGGGGCAGGAGGTGCTCGTGGCCGCGCCGGATCCCGGCGCCGCCGCCGAGCGTCGCTACGAGCACGATGGTGTCCCCGTCTATCGCTACCCGATTCCCTTGGCGCCCACTCGCGAGGAGTGCCAGGGCGAGACCCCCGTCCGCGGCGCTGCGCGATTCCACCGGTGGCTCGAGGCCGAGCGTCCCGACGTGGTTCACGCGCACACCTTCGTCACGGGGCTCGGACTCGCCGAGCTGCGCGCCGCGAAATTTGCGGGAGCGCGCGTCATCGTGACGACCCACTCGGCGAGCCTGGGCTGGATCTGCCAGCGCGGCACCATGATGCGATGGGGTCAGCGCCTGTGCGACGGCCTCTGCCGTCCGGCCAAGTGCGCGGCCTGCGCGCTCCAGCATCGGGGCATGCCCATCCCGCTCGCCGCGGCCCTCGGCGCCGTTCCGCCCATCCTCGCGCGCGCGGCCCGCCGGCTTCCGGGTCGCCTGGGAACGGCGCTCTCGATGGTCGATGTCATCGAGCAAAACCAGACGAGGCAGGCCGAGATGATCGACACCGTCGACCGCTTCGTCCTTCTCACCGCCTGGGCCCTCGAGGCCGCCGTCGCCAACGGAGCCCCGCGGGCCAAGCTCGCCCTGAACCGTCTCGGGCTCAGCCAGTCGAAGGTCGCGCCCAAGCCCGGGCCCGACGAGGCGCCCACGACCTCGCCCGTGACGGTGGGATATCTGGGGCGCTTCGAGGCGCTCAAGGGTGTCCACGACCTCGCGCGGGCCGCGCGCGCGCTGCCCGCGGCGCTGCCCATCCGTGTGGAGCTCCGTGGCCCCGTCGTGACCAATGCTGAGCGGCGCTGCGTCGCGGAGCTCCAGGCACTCGTGAAGCACGATCCGCGCGTCACCTTCGCCCCCGCCGTGTCTCACGAGGCGGCCGCGGACGTCATCGCGGGCTACGACGTCCTCTGCTGCCCCTCGCTCGCCGTCGAGGGCGGTCCCACGGTGGCTATCGAGGCGCACGCCGTGGGCACGCCCGTGATCGGCACCCGCGCGGGCGGCCTCGCCGAGCTGGTGAGCGACGGGATCAACGGCCGCCTCGTCCGTCCGGGAAGCTGGCGCGAGCTCGCCGCCGCCCTCGTGGACGTCGCGGCGGCTCCCGCCGCCACCATCGATCGCTGGCGCCGCGCCCTGCCGCCCGCGCGGACCATGGACCAGATCGCCACCGACTATCTGGGGATGTACGCGGGATGAAGCCGATCGTGCGAGAGCGGATCGCCCGGCTCCTCGGCCCGCGCTGGATGATGCGCCTGCGCCGCGTGGCCAGGGCCCAGGAGCGGCCGCGCTGGGGCAACCTCCGTCGGCTCGCGCCCTTCTCGGCCAACTACGGCTTCGATCGCGGCACCCCCGTGGACCGCTACTACCTGGACGGGTTCCTCGATCGCCATCGGGACCTCATCACCGGCCGCGTGCTCGAGGTCCAGACCGACGGCCATGCGCGTCGCTACGGCCGCGACCTCGAGGGCGTCGACACCGTGGACATCAGCGGCGAGTTCCGGCCGACGTACCAGTGTGACCTCGCGTCCTCGGGGTTGGTGGTGCCCAGCGACCGCTACGACTGCTTCCTGCTGCCGAACACCCTCCAGCACCTGCGCGACGTGGAGGGCTCGCTGCATCACGCGCTGCGGGTGATCAAGCCCGGCGGCGTCATCCTGGCCAGCGCGGCGGGCTTCGTGCCACTCACGGGGGACGCGCCGGACTACTGGCGGCTGAGCGCGCAGGGCTGGACGGAAGTGCTCGAGCGGGTGTGGAAGGGCTGCGAGGTGCGCGTGGAGAGCCACGGCAATTGCCTGGCCGCCGTCGCCGCGCTCCTCGGCCTCGCCCTGGAGGAGCTGCGTCCGGACGAGCTCGACGTCCACGACCCTCGCTATCCGGTACTGACCACGGTCCTGTGCCGGAAGCCGCCCGCGGGAGGCTTGCGATGATTCCCGCCGTCGCCTCCCTGGCCAAGCGCTGCCTCCTGGGCAGCGGGCACTACGCGCGGCGGCTCAAGCACGATCGCTTCCCCGGCGTCGCCGTCCTCTGCTACCACGGCGTGCGCCCCCGCGACGGCGCGCGCATGGACTTCGCGGGGCTGCACGTGACGGTCGACGAGCTCGACGCGCATTGCCGGCTCCTCCGGGAGACCTGCAACCCGATCAGCCTGGACGACTGGCGACGGGCGCTGGGCGGCGGGCAGTCGCTGCCCCCGCGACCCGTGCTCGTGACCTTCGACGAAGGCTACGCGACGCTCCTCACGGGGGCCCTGCCCGTCGTCCAGCGTCACGACATTCCCATCGTGGCCTTCGTGTGGAGCGATCCCGTGGAGCAGCGGAGCCTGGCCTGGTACGACGCGGTCGTCCGGGCCCGGAGCGAGGACGAGGTGGAGCGGATGAAGCGGCTCCCCTACGAGGAGTGGCGCCGACGCTGGGCCCCCTACACGATCCGCGCCACGGACACGGATCCGTGCGCGCCGCTCAGCCCCGCCCAGGTCGGGTGGCTCGCCGCCGCTCCCAACGTCGAGATCGGCGGACACACCGCCTCGCATCCCATCCTGGCCCAGGCCGCGCCCGAGCAGCAGCGCGACGAGATCGAGCGCAACAAGTCGCGGCTCGAGGACTGGGTGGGACGCCCCGTCCGGGCCTTCGCGTATCCCAACGGCCAGCCCGGCGACGACTACACCCCCGAGACGGTGAAGCTGGTCGAGGAGCTCGGCTTCGATTTCGCGTTCACCTCGCGCCACGGCTTCGCCTCCTCGAGCGAGCCGCCTCTCGAGCGCTCCCGCCTCCTCATGCTCGCGGGAATCTCCGCGGCTGAGCTCGCGCACCGGCTCTCGTACTCGTGGAGACGGTGATGGCGCGGATCTGCGTGATCACGGCGGGGCACCTGGCGACCTGCCCGCGCATGCTCAAGGCGGCCGACGCGCTCGCCGCGGCGGGGCACTCCGTGCGCCTCGTCAGCACGCGGCATGTCGACTGGGCCGTGGCCGCCGACGCCGACGTGCGTCGGCGCCGGCCCGGCGCGTGGAAGTGGATGGAGGTCGACTACAGCCGCGCCACCGCGCCCCTCGCCCGATTGCGTGGCGGCGCTCGATACCATCTCGCGCGGCGGCTGTCCGCGTTGCTGGGACCCGCCCGCGCGTCCATGCCGCTGGTGTTGCGCGGCTATGCCCGGACGCATCCGGAGCTCGTGCGGGCCGCGCTCTCCGAGCCCGCCGATCTCTTCTATGGCGGCACCACGGGAGCCATCGGGGCGGCGGCGGAGGCGGCCCGGCGGACCGGCGTCCCCTTCGCCCTCGATCTCGAGGACTTCCACAGCGCGGAGCAGGCGGGCGGCGCCGACACGGCGCTGGGTCACGGGCTGGCGGAGCGGATCGAGAAGGACGTCCTGCCGGAGGCGCAGCTCCTGACGACCTCGAGCGCGGCCATCGCCGCCGCCTACGGGAACAAGTACGGCGTTCATCCCGTCATCGTGCACAACACCTTCCCGCTCCCGTCTCGGCCGCCCGCCCTCGACGCGAGCCCGGGCGCCGGCCTCCGGCTCTACTGGTTCAGCCAGACCATAGGCTCGGGGCGCGGGCTCGAGCATGCCGTGCGCGCGGCCGGACTTGCGGGCATCTCGGGCGAGCTCCACCTGCGCGGGCGCCCCGTGCCGGGCTATCTGGAGAGCCTGCGGTCGCTCGCCGACAAGGCGGCGCCCGGGCTGCGCATCCTTCATCACGTTCCCGTGCCTCCCGACTCGATGGTCGAGACGTGCGCGGGCTACGACGTGGGGCTGGCCGTGGAGCCCGGCTTCAGCGTCAACAACCGGCTCGCGCTGTCCAACAAGGCCTTCACTTACGTGCTCGCCGGCCTCGCCGTCATCCTCACGGATACGCCCGGGCAGCGGGAGTTTGCCGCCGGCCTGGGCGACGGCGGCGCGCTGTGCCCGCCCCGAGACACGCCGGCGATGGCCGTCGTGCTCGCAGGCTGGGCGCACGACAAGCCGTCGCTGGCCCGCGCGAAGGCCGCCGCCTGGCGGGCGGCCCAGCGCCGCTGGCACTGGGAGCATCCTGAAGACAGCGGAGCGCTGGTAGGCGCGGTGGAGAAGGCGCTGCGATGACGCTCCGGATTCTCCTCGTGATGGATCCCTTCATTCCCGTGCCGCCCGAGCACTACGGCGGCATCGAGCGGGTCATCGCCGACCTCGCCGACGGGCTGCACCGGCGCGGCCACCGCGTCACCCTGTGGGCGGCGCCGGGCTCGACCACCCTCGGCGCCTGCGAGCCGTTCGGACACGTCGGCGAGTGGACGCGCTCCAGCAACGTGCGGAACGTCGCCCTCGTCACGCGGCGCTTCTGGCGAGGGCCCGACCGCTTCGATCTGGTCCACAACTTCGGCCGGCTCGCGTATCTGGCCGGCATTCTCCGGTGGGACCTTCCGAAGGTGCAGACCTACATGCGGACGGTCTCGCCGCGCAACATGCGGCTGGCCCGCGCCCTGCGCGCGCGGCGCCTTCACTACACGGCGGTGAGCGCGGCCATCCGCGACACGGGACGACCAGGCGGCGGCGACTGGAGCGTCATCTACAACTGCGCCCCCGTCGACCAGTACAAGTTCCGCACCGACGTCGACCCCGCCGCGGCGCCCCTCGTATTCCTCGGGCGGCTCGATCGCTGCAAGGGCGCCCACACCGCCATTGCCGTGGCGCGCCGGCTGAATCGCCCGCTGCAGATCGCGGGGAACGTGTCCTCGCTGCCTCACGAGCGCGCGTACTTCGCGAAGGAGGTCGAGCCCCTCATCGACGGGCGGCTCATCACCTACGTGGGACCCGTGGACAACCTGAGAAAGAACGAGCTGCTCGGCGGCGCCGCCGCCCTGCTCCTCCCCATCGAATGGGAGGAGCCATTCCCGGTGGTGCTGCCCGAGGCGCTGCTGTGCGGCACGCCCGTGATTGCCTTCCGTCGAGGCGGCGTCCCGGAAGGGATAGAGCACGGCCGCACGGGCTTCCTCTGCGACACGGCGGAGGGAATGGCGGAGGCGGTGGGCCGACTGGGCGCGATCGACCGCGCGACCTGTCGCGCGGAGGCGGAGCGCCGCTTCAGCGACACGACGATCGTGAGCGACTACGAGACGCTCTACGAGAAATTGATGGGGCGGGCCCCCCGATGAGGCTGATCCGATGGAGGCCCAGGGCCATCCGATCGCGCCTCGGCCGGCTGATCCGGCTGCCCCTGCGACTGATACCGCCGTCGGCCATCGTGCCGGTCCTGAGCGGACCTGGCCGCGGGATGCGCTGGATCGTGGGCTCGGCGCCTCACGGCGCGTGGCTCGGCGTTCTCGAGCGGGACAAGCTGACGCCCTTCGTGGCGCGGCTCCAGAGCGGGATGACGGTGTGGGACATCGGCGCCAACGTCGGCCTCTACACGCTGCCGAGCGCGCGGACGGTTGGGCCCACGGGGCACGTCGTGGCCTTCGAGCCCATGCCGAGAAACCTCGACTTTCTCAGGCGCCACCTGCGCCTGAACGGCCTCGGCGGCGTCGCGGTCTGCCCCGTCGCGGTCAGCGACGCCGCGGGCACCTTGAAGATGGCCGAGGGCGACTCGCCCAGCGAGTTTCACGCCGATGCGGGAGGGAGCTTCGAGGTCAGGGCCGTCACCCTCGACGACTGGCTCTCCGAGAGCGGAGCGCCGCCGCCCGACGTGGTCAAGATCGACGTCGAGGGCAGCGACGACGCCGTGCTGCGGGGCGGAGCGCGGAGCTTCGCCAAGTACCGTCCCTCGATCTATCTCGCCCTGCACGGAGAGCGTCAGCGGCGCGCGTGCCGCGACTTGCTCGGCTCCTGGGGCTACGAGGTCACCTCTCTCGAGCCCGGGCTCGACCCCGACCTGAGCTCCGAGTGGCTGGCGGAGCCCCTGGGATGACGCTCAAGCAGCGCTTCGGCCAGTGGCTCTTCGCGCACATGCCGATCACGCGCTTCCTCTTCGACCAGCTCCGCGTGGAGGCCAACGCCGCCCTCGCCTGGCTGGCCAACGGCCTTTTCCCCTGGCGACGGCGGCGGCTCGCCGACCTTCGGAGCCGGCGCGATCTCCGCGCCAACGTCGCCTGCGGGCCGCAGGTCTTGGCGGACTTCGTGAACCTGGATCTCTTCGCGTGCCGCCCCGAGGTGATCTCATGGGACTGCCGGCGCTCGCTTCCTCTGGGCGACGGCGCGGCCATCGGGATCCGCGTCGAGCAGTTCGTCGAGCACCTGGAGACGCGCGAGGAGCTGCCGGACTTCCTCCGCGAGTGTCACCGCGCCCTCCGCCCCGGCGGGGTGCTGCGGATCATCGTGCCCGATGCCGAGCGCTATCTGCAGGCGTACTGCCGCGGCGACCTGTCCGGCTTCCACGAGCTCGCGGTGCCCGATCCCTTCCCGGAGGACCTGCCCACGCGGATGGACATCATCAACCACGTCTTCCACCAGTGGGACGAGCATCGCTGGGGGTACGACTTCGAGACGCTGGCCCATCGCCTCCGCGCGGCGGGCTTCGAGCGGATCGAGCGCGCGGAGTACAAGGTCTCGCGGGATCCCGAGCTCAGCCAGGACCGCGAAGAGCATGCGCCGTACTCGCTCTACGTGGAGGCGGTGAGGTAGCCGTGCGCCGCGTCTTGATGGTGAGCCCGCACTTTCCCCCGGACACGAACGCGGCCACGCATCGCGTGCGCCTGCTCGCTCCTCATCTCCCGGCGCGGGGCTGGGAGCCCACGGTGGTCGCCGTCGACCCGCGCGACTACGAGGGGCGTCTCGATCCCGGCCTCGCCGACCTCGTGCCCCCCTCGCTGCGAGTCGTCCACGCGCGCGCGTGGCCGGCGAGCCTGACGCGCCGGCTCGGCATCGGCGACCTCGGCCTGCGCGCCTTCACGGGTCTCCTGGACACCTGCGCCGGGCTCCTGCGCCGCGAGCCTTTCGACGCGCTGTTCGTGACCATCTATCCCGCCTATCCCGCCCTCCTCGGGCCCTCGCTCAAGCGGCGCTTCGGCACTCCCTTCGTGCTCGACTACCAGGATCCGTGGGTCGGGGCCTGGGGGGAGACGGTCGGGGGTGGCCCCGGCGGCCGGCCGGATCTCAAGAGCCGGCTGAGCCGGGCCCTGGCCTTGCGGCTCGAGCCGATGGTGCTCAGAGCCGCTGACGCCATCACGGCCGTGTCGAGCGCGACCTACGAGCAGCTCCACGATCGCTATCCGTGGCTCGCCGAGCGGCCGTGCGCCGACATTCCCCTGGGCGGCGAGCCCGCGGACTTCGACGCCCTCCGGCGGCAGCTGCGGAGCAACCGGTGGTTCGACCCCAAGGACGGGCAGGTGCATCTCTGCTACGTGGGGACGCTGCTCCCCCTCGGCTTCGAGACGCTGCGCGCCGTCCTGGAAGCGGCCGCGCGCCTCGGCATCCGGCGCCCCGATCTCTACGCGCGGCTGCGCCTGCACTTCTTCGGCACGAGCAATGTCACGACGCCCGGGGCCCCGTGGCGCGTGCTTCCCGTGGCGCGCGCGCTCGGCGTCGCCGATCGCGTCACCGAGATGCCGGGACGGCTCGACTACCTGGACGCCTTGACGGTCCAGACCCAGGCGAGCGCCATCCTTCTGATGGGAAGCAGCGAGCGGCACTACACGGCGAGCAAGCTCTACCCCGCGCTCCTCTCCGAGCGCCCGCTCCTCGCCGTGTACCACGAAGCCAGCAGCGTGGTGGATGTACTCCGGGGCACGGCCGCGTCGCCCACGGCGCGCGTGGTCACCTACGGGGACGCCGACCGCGCGGGCGCACGCGTGGAGGCGATATACGGCGAGCTGGCCGCTCTCGTGGAGAACCCGCGCTACGATCCCACCGCCGTCAACTGGGAGTCGCTGCGCGAATGGTCGGCCGACGCGCTGGCGGGCAAGCTCGCCGCCCTCCTCGACAAGGTCGGCGCGGGGGAAGGGGCGGCGCGCCGATGAGCCGACTGAAGGAGCGCGCGCGGGCGCTCTTGACGGCGTGGGGCTATTCGGTGCACCGCTGGCCGGCCAATCGCTTCGACGGCATGCGGGACGCCCTCCTCCTCCTGCGAAGCGTGGGGTACGCGCCGCGGGTGGTCATCGACTGCGGGGCCAACCGGGGGGAGTGGACGCAGCTGGCCCGCGCGGCCTTCCCGGACTCCACGTTTCTCCTCATCGAGCCTCAGCCCGCCTGCTCCGCTCCCCTCACCGCCCTCGCCGCGCGCCTGCCCCGCGTGGTCGTGCACGCGGTCGCCGTCACGGAGCCGGGCATCTCGCGCGTCCGGATGATCGGCGGTGGCGAGGAGGGTGGGGGAACGGGGGCCTGGGTCGGGCACGCGGGAGAGATCGCGCCCGGCGAGGTCGAATGTCCCGCCACCACGCTCGACGCGCTGATCGCGCCGCGCGTGACGCGATCGGACCGAGCCCTGCTCAAGCTCGACATCGAGGGCCACGAGGTGACGGCCCTCACGGGGGCCCGCGAGCTCCTGGAGAAGACGGAAGTCATCCTGACCGAGCTGCAGTTCTATCCGATCAACGACAACGGCCGGGCCGTCTTCGCCGACGTGCTGGAGTTCCTCCGCGAGCGGGGCTTCGAGCTGTACGACTTCGCGTGCCTGTCCCAGCGACCGCGGGACAAGCGCCTGCGCATGGGCGATGTCCTCTTCGTCCGGCGGGACAGCTCCCTCCTCGCCGACCGGTCCTGGGAATGACGCGGGAAACGAAGCCGGGCGCCGTCCTGGCCATGCAGCCCATCAGGCTCACGGCGATCCTCACGCATCCCGTCCAGTACTACGCCCCGTGGTTCCGCCACATCGCGGCGCGTTGTCGCGACATCGACCTGACCGTGCTCTACGCGACGCAGCCCACGGCGGAGCAGCAGGGGGCGGGCTTCGGACAGCCGTTTCAATGGGACGTGCCCCTCACCGACGGGTACCGCTGTCGCGTCCTTCGACCCTCGCGGCCGGGAGAGAGCGTGCACAGCGACCGCTTCTGGGGCCTCGACGTTCCGGAGATCGCCTCGGCCATCCGGGAGAGCCGGCCCCACATCGCCCTGATCCCCGGCTGGCATTCCGTCACGCTCGCCCGCGCGCTCTGGGCATGCCGGCGGCAGGGGATCCCCACGCTCTATCGCGGCGACACCAACCTCGGGACCGCTCCCACGGATTGGCGGCGCTGGCCGTGGATGCTCCGGACCCGGCTCCTGCTCGGGCGCTTCGACGGATATCTCTGTGTCGGCCACCACGCGCGCGCCTATCTCCGGCGCTTCGGGGCGAGGGACTCGCTGATGTGGGACGCGCCGCACTGTATCGACACCGAGTTCTTCGGGCGCGCCGCGGACACGCACCAGACGCCGGAGGCGCGCCAGGCAGCCCGCGCGGCCTTCGGCCTCCCGCGCTCTGCCTTCGTGGTGCTGTTCGCGGGCAAGCTCGAGCCGAAGAAGCGCCCCCTGGACCTCGTCCGGGCCACCGCGCAGATGAATCCGCCCGTGAGCCTGCTCATGGTCGGGGCGGGCGAGCTGGAGGCGGAATGCCGCGCCGAGGCGCGCAAGCTCGGCGTCGAGCTGCACTGGGCGGGCTTCCTGAATCAGACCCAGCTCGGGCGCGCGTACGCCGCGGCGGACTGTCTCGCGCTGCCGAGCGACTGGGGAGAGACCTGGGGCCTGGTGGTGAACGAGGCGCTCGCCTCGGGGCTGCCCTGCGTGGTCAGCGATCGCGTGGGATGCGCCCCCGACCTCATCACGCCCGGCCAGACGGGCGAGGTGTTCGCGGCAGGCGAGGTGGCGGCGCTCGCCCGCTCGCTCGAGCGGGTGCGGGCGCGCCTGCGCGCGGGCCACGACGCGGTCCCCGCGTGCCGGGCGCGGGCGGAAATGTATTCCTTCGCGGCGGCCACGGCAGGACTTGTGGCCGCATGCGTGACCCTGGCCCGTCCGCGCACCGTGGTCGGAGCCACGGCGGACGAGAAAGAGATCCTGACCTAGCCATGCTGCGCTTCAATCGCCCTCCGATGTCGATCCTGCCCGCGCCCGGGCGCTACCGGTCGGCCGGGGAATCCCTGAGCGGATCGCTCAACGGCTCTCCGGTGGTCTGGGCCTTCGGGGTGGCGGCGGCCGCGACGGGCGCCTGGATCATCGCGGCGGACTGGATCGCCGCGGCCGGCATCGTGGTCCTGTGCGCGGGATGGCAATACCTGCGGACCGCCGACGGGCCGCCCGTCCTCGCCATGGCCTTCACCTTCCAGTGGGCCCAGATCACCATGGGCGTCTACTACCACGCGCTGACCGGCCGATCGCTGGACACCATGGACCTGAGCGACTACCGGCCCATGGTCCTGATCGGCCTCGGCTGTCTCGTCGCGCTCCTCCTCGGCCTGGTGCTCGGCATGAAAGTCCTGCCCGCGACGAGGCCGAGCGGTGACCCGCGGCTCGCGAACGCGTTCACGTGGTCCACCCTGCTCGCGGTCTACGTGGGGACGACCATCGCGACGGGGACGATCCAGAGCTTCGCCTGGCAAGTCCCGGCCCTGACCCAGGCCATCCTCGCCCTGACCTATGCGAGGCTGGCCACCCTCTTCATGCTCTTCCGGCGCCTGACCTACCCGCGCATCCGCTGGGGATGGATCGCCGTCATTCTCCTCTGCGAGATCCCGCTGGGCTTCACGGGCTTCTTCGCGGGGTTTCGAGAGCCGATCATGCTCGCCGCCGTCGCCCTCCTCGGTGTCTTCGATCGGCGCAACGTCAAGCACTGGATCGTGCTCGGCGTGCTCGCCGTCCCCATGCTCTTCACGGGCGTGTTGTGGATGGCCATCCGGCAGGATTTCCGCCACGACTTCGAGAGCCAGGTCTTCGCGGAGTCCCGCGAGGCGCGCCTCAAGCGCATCACGGCCTTGACCTCCGCGTGGCTCAACAGCGACCGCACGGAGCTGTTCGAGGACGTCGACAAGTTCGTGGACCGGCTCTGGGTCGTCTACTACCCCGCGCTCGCGGTGAGCCGCGTGCCCCAGGTCATGCCCCATACCAATGGAGCCATCCTCGGCCGGGCCCTCACCAATCTCGTGATGCCGCGCTTTCTCTTCCCGGACAAGGGCGAGGTCATCTCCGACAGCGAGATGGTGACGCAGTATTCCGGGGTGTGGGTGGCCGGAGCGAAGGAAGGGACGAACATCGCCTTCGGCTATGCGGCGGAGTCCTACGTCGATTTCGGCGTGCCCCTCATGTTCCTGCCCGTCCTCGTGTACGGCTTCCTCATCGGGATGGCGTACCACTGGTGGCTCGGAGCGATCCGCCATCGCGATCTCGCGGTGGGGCTCGCCACCGTGATGTTCTGGCTGTGCCTCTACATCTTCGAGCGGTCCTGGGTCAAGACGCTGGGGCTGACCGTGACCATGATGGTCTACCTGGGCGGCCTCACCCTCGTGCTGGACCGCGTCCTGCGGTGGCACTCGAGCGGCTCGCGCTCGACCAGGCCCCGCCGGGCCGGACGCCGGCGACTGGGACGCTGAGGGTCGGCTCCATGCGCGTCCTCCACGTCACGCCCTATTTCGCGCCCGCCTTCCGCTATGGCGGGCCGCCCCGGAGCGTGCTCGGGCTCTGTCGTGCCCTCCTCCACCACGGCATCGAGGTCGAGGTGCTCACCACCACGGCCGACGGACCATCCGAGTTGCCGTGCTCGCCGCTCGAGGGCGATCTCTACGAGGGAGTACCCGTGCGCTACCTGCCGCGCGGCTTCCCCCGGCGGTTTTTCGGGGCCCGCGGCCTCGGCGCCGCCCTCGACGACGCCGTCTCGCGAAGCGATCTCGTGCACGTGCATGGCCTCTGGAGCATCCCGGGGTGGGCCGCGGCGCGCCACGCGCGCCGCGCCCGAGTGCCTCTCGTGATCTCGCCGCGCGGCATGCTCGACCCGGGCTCCATCACCCAGCGTGGCTGGCGCAAGCGCACCGCGTACCGACTGATCGAGCGCCGGGGCCTGCTCGACGCGGCCTTCCTCCACGCCACCTCGCAGGCTGAGGCGCGGGCGGTTCGAGCGTGGGCGCCCGGCGCTCCCGTGGTCACGCTGCCGAATGGAGTGGAGGCGCCCCCCGTCCCTGCCGCGGCCGGATCGGAGATCCGCCGACGGTTGGGCGTGCCGGACGGAGCGCCCCTCGTCACCTTTCTCGGGCGGATTCATCCGATCAAGCGCCTCGATCTCCTCGCCCAGGCTTTCGACCGCGTGCTGGCCGTCCGGCCCGACACCCGGCTCGTCATCGCCGGTCCCGACGAGCGCGGCCATCGCGGCGAGATGGGGCCGCGCTTCGCCGCTCCCCGTGTCCACTGGGCCGGTGAGCTCGGCGAGACCGACAAGTGGGCGCTGCTTTCCGCCTCGAGCCTGCTCGTGCTGTGCTCGGACTCCGAGAGCTTCGGGCTGAGCGCGGCGGAAGCCATGGCCGCGGGCGTGCCCGTGGTGGCGACACGGACGTGCCCGTGGGAAGAGATCGAGAGGGCGGGGGCGGGATTCTGGGTCGCCCAGGAGCCGGAGGCCATCGCCGCGGGCATGCGGATGCTGCTCGATGATCCCGCCCGCGCGCGCGCCATGGGCGAGCGGGGACGCGCGCTCGTGGGCCGGCGCTATGCCTGGGACACGGTCGCTGCCGATCTCGCCGAGTGGTATCGCGCCGCGGTGCACGGCGCTCCGTCGATCGTCGTCACCCCGGGGCTCACCGGGATGGACGGCGTCTCGGCCATGTCACGACAGGTGGCGCGCGCGCTCGCGCCGGTCCGCGTGCTCGCCCTGCACGACGAGACCTCGACGGTCGCCGATCCCGGGCAGGGGATCGGGCTCGCCGGCGCGCGCGGAAGCAAGCTCGGCCTGACCGCGCTCACCGCGCGGATGCTCCGCCAAGGTCCCGCTCCCGCGCACGTGGTCTGCCTCCACCTGCGCCTGGGGCCGCTGGCCCACCTCCTCGCCTGGTGGCGCCGCGCCTCGCTCGCGACGGTGCTCGTGGGTATCGAGTGCTGGCGGCCCCTCCGCCGGCTCGAGCGCGTGGCCTTCGAGCGCGCGGGCCGCGTCCTGGCGATCTCCCAGCACACGATCAAGCGCTTTCGCGAGGCGAATCCCGACCTGGCCTCGCGGGGCGTCACGGTGTGCCATCTCGCCGCGCCCGCTCTCCAAGAACCCATCGGGGAGGAGGCGCGAGCGGCCGCGGGCGCCTTCGCCCTCATCGTGGGACGCATGGCCTCCCCCGAGCGCTACAAGGGGCACGATCTCCTCATCGACATCTGGCCGCGTGTCCTCGCCGAGATCCCGGACGCGCGCCTCGTCGTGGCGGGAGCGGGTGACGACCTTGCGCGGCTCCAGGCGAGGGCCGCCCCGCTCGGCGCGGCCATCCGATTCGAGGGGTGCGTGACGGAGACGGGCCTCGACGCGCTCTATCGCGACTGCGCCTTCTTCGTCATGCCGTCGAGCGAGGAGGGCTTCGGGCTCGTCTTCCTCGAGGCGATGCGCGCCGGGCGCGCCTGCGTGGGCGCCACGGGCTCGGCCTCCGAGCTCATCGAGGATGGAACCAGCGGTTATCTCGTGGACCCCGCCGATCCCGAGAGCGTGTTGAAGTCTCTCCTCAGGCTCTTCCAGGACCCCGCCCTCGCGCGACGCATGGGCGAAGCGGGCCGCGCCCGCTGGCAGCGTGATTTCACGCCGCAGGCATTCAGCGCTCGGTTTCTCGCCCTCCTCGGCGAGCCCTGGCGCTGACAGCGGTTGGGAAGCCCCTCGCAGAAAGTGTCGTCGGGGTCCCTTCGGAGGGCCGTCGTCCGATCAATAAGTACCTGAAAAGCTTGGGGCCAATCCGTGGCACAGCGTATGCTCAAAATGGACCCGGATGCCTCAGCCAAGGGAGAAAACCGGACGCATGAGCGCAGTTCTCGGCATCAGCGCGTACCACGGAGATGCGGCGGCCGCGCTTCTCGTGGACGGACGGCTGGCCGCCGCGATAGCCGAGGAGCGGCTCACTCGCGTCAAGCACTGGGCCGGCTTTCCCTCGGAGTCCATCCGCGCCTGCCTCAGCATGGCGGGCATCGACTCCTTCGAGCTCACCGCCATCGCCATCGCCCGCGATCCGCGCGCGCACTTCTGGAAGAAGGCGCTCTACGCCGCGCTCCACCGTCCCTCGCTCCGTCTCGTCAAGGATCGCGCCACCAACCGGAGGCGCGTGAAGGACGCCGCGGAGGAAGCGGCGACCGCCCTCGGGGTCTCGCCGTGGTACGTGCGCTCCGGCATGCACTGGGTCGAGCACCATCCCGCCCACCTCGCGAGCGCCTTCTTCGTCTCGCCGTGGGAGGAGGCGGCGGTGTGCGCCATCGACGGCTTCGGCGATTTCGTGAGCACCTCCTGGGGCACGGGCCACGGCAATCGCCTCGACGTGCTCGGTCGCGTGCACTTCCCGCATTCGCTCGGGATGTTCTATCTCGCCGTCACGCAGTATCTCGGCTTCATGAAGTACGGCGACGAGTACAAGGTGATGGGCCTGGCCGCCTACGGCGCCCCCGACTTCGCGCCTGCCCTCCGGCGGCTCATCCACCTGGAAGACGACGGGACATTCCGTCTCGACCTCCGCTACTTCCGCCACCACACGGGCGGGGTCGACATGACCTGGGAGGGCGGCGAGCCGGTGATCGGGCGCGTCTTCACCGCCGAGCTCGAGGCCTTGCTCGGGCCCGCGCGTCGCCCGGAGGATCCGCTCGAGCCGCGGCACGAGGCGATCGCGGCCTCGGCCCAGGCGGTCTTCGAGGAGGCGGCCTTCCATATCCTCCGGTCGGTGCAGCGACGCACCGGGCTCAAGCGTCTCGCCCTCGCCGGCGGCTGCGCCCTGAACAGCGTGATGAACGGGAAGATCCGGACGGAGACACCCTTCACCGAGGTCAACATCCAGCCCGCGGCCGGGGATGACGGAACCGCGCTCGGCGCGGCCTTGATGGTCTGGCACGAGCGGCTCGGCAATCCCCGCAACGGCTTCACCATGGACCACGCCTCGTGGGGCCCGCGCTTCGACGCGGCCGCCGTCCAGGAGGCCCTGACGCAACGAAAGGAAGATCTCTCGCGGGCCGGCTGCCGCCTCGTGCCCCTCGAGGATCTCGAGGACCGCGCGCGCTGGGCGGCCGAGCGCGTGGCCCAGGGGCAGGTGGTGGGCTGGTTCCAGGGGCGCATGGAATGGGGCGCCCGCGCGCTCGGCCAGCGCAGCATCGTGGCCGACCCGCGCCGCGCGGACATGCGCGACATCATCAACAGCAAGATCAAGATGCGCGAGCGGTTCCGTCCTTTCGCGCCCTCCATCCTCGAGGAGTCGCTGGACGACTACTTCGTGGGCGCCGTCCCCGACCCCTTCATGGTGCAGGTGTACCCGGTGCGGCCCGAGAAGCGCGACATCATTCCTGCCGTGACCCACGTGGACGGCACGGGGAGGCTGCAGACCGTGAGCCGGAGCGCGAGCCCTGAATACTGGCAGCTCATCAAGGCCTTCGAGAAGCTCAGCGGGGTGCCCGTGGTGCTCAACACCTCGTTCAACGAGAACGAGCCCATCGTGCTCACGCCGCTCCAGGCCCTCGACTGCTTCCTCCGCACGCGCATGGACGCCCTCGTCCTCGGCTCGACGGGCGTGGAGAAGGACGCATGAAGGTCTGCGTCTTCAACCGCTCGTACTGGCCCGACGACGGCGCCACCGGCCAGCTCCTCGCCCAGCTCTGCGAGGACCTGGTGGCCCGGCACGGGATGGAAGTGACGGTGGTGTGCGGCGAGCGGCCGGGCGACGGCGGCCGCGGCTTCGGGCTCGTGCGTCGCGAGACGCGGAATGGCGTCGAGATCCTGCGCGCCCGCGGCACCACCTTCGACAAGGCGCGCTTCGCCGGTCGCGTCGCCAACTACCTCAGCTACTTCTTCTCCGCCTGGGTGGCCGGGCGCCGCGCCGCGCGTCCCGACGTGGTGGTGGCCCTCACCGATCCTCCGATCATCGGCCTCGCCGCCCTGTACGCCGCGCGACGGGCCGGCGCGCGCTTCGTCTATGTCTGCCAGGACCTCTTCCCCGAGGTCACGCGCCTCATGGAGAATTTCCGGAGCCGTCTGATGGACGCGGCGCTGGAAAGGGTGGGACGCGCGCTCGTCGCGCGCGCCGACCGGATCGTGGCCGTGGGCGAGACGATGCGAGACCGCCTGGTGGAGGGCAAGGGCGCCGATCCCGCCCGCGTGACGGTGATCCACAACTGGGCCGACTGCGCCGCCATCATCCCGCGGCCCAAGGACAATGCCTTCGCCCGGGCCCACGGCCTCGTCGAGCCCTTCGTGGTCATGCACTCGGGCAACCTCGGCCTCTCGCAGAACCTCGACACGTTCGTGGACGCGGCGGCGCGGCTCCGGGGCGAGCCCGGCATCGAGTGGGTGCTCATGGGCGGCGGCGCTCGGCAGGCGGCCCTCGCCGCCCGCGTGAGCGAGCTGGGCCTCGAGCGGGTGCGTTTTCTCCCGCGCCAGCCGGAAGAGGGCCTGGCCGATGCCTTCGGCAGCGCAGACATCTTCGTGATCGGACTCCGCCAGGGGCTCGCCGGCTGCATCGTGCCGAGCAAGCTCTACGGGATCCTCGCCGCGGGCCGTCCCTACGTCGCCGCCGTCGAGCCCGCCTGCGAGGTCGCCAACATCACCTTCAAGCACGACTGCGGGCTGCTCGCCCCCCCGGGGGACGCCGCGGTCCTCGCCTCCCGCGTGCTCGAGCTCTACCGCGACCGCGAGCTGTGCCGGCATCTGGGCGCCAACGCGCGCCGGGCGGCCGAGAGCTTCGACCGGCCGGGGCAGGTGGATGCCTATGCGCGAATCCTCCGCGAGGCGGGGAACGAGCCGCGCCCCGTGCGCCAGTCGCGACGGAAGCGCGCGTTCGACGCGGCGCTCGCGGGTCTGGGTCTCGTCCTCTCGGCGCCGCTCTGGGCCCTGGTCGCCCTCGCCGTCAAGCTGGGCGACGGCGGGCCCGTCCTGTTCAGCCAGGATCGCGTCGGCGTGGGTGGGCACCCCTTCCGGAGCTTGAAGTTTCGCTCGATGGTGCCCGATGCCGAGCGCTTCGGGCCCCTCCAGGCGATGGAAGGTGACCGGCGCATCACGCGCGTGGGGTCCTGGCTCCGGGCCTCGGCCATCGACGAGCTGCCGCAGCTCTGGAACATCTTCGTGGGCGACATGAGCTTCGTGGGCCCGCGCGCCCTCGTGCCGGCCGAGATCGAGACCAGCTCCGGCGGCGCCCTCGGCCGGCTGGCCGATGTGCCGGGCTACGAGCGCCGGCATCAAGTTCGCCCGGGACTCACGGGCATCGCCCAGGTCTTCGCCGCCCGCGATGTTCCCCGGCGCCGGAAGTTCCGGTACGATCTCCTCTACATCCGCCGGCGGAGCTTCTGGCTCGACCTGCGGCTCATCGCGCTGTCCTTCTGGATCACGGGACTCGGCCGCTGGGATCGCCGCGGCCCCAAGGTCTGATCACGCCACGCCACAAAGCTTGGTAGGGCAGGCCCCGGCCGCTATCATGGCCGCATGCACGATGTCGCGGTCGTGGGGGGCGGCCCGGCCGGCCTCCTGACCGCCCGCCGCTGCGCCGAGGCGGGCCTCGACGTCACCGTCCTCGAAGAGCACGAGCACATCGGTGAGCCCGTCCACTGCACGGGCATCATCTCCCTCGAGACGGCCATGCTGACCAAGATCTCCGAGGATCTCGTGCTCAACCGCCTGCGGCGCGCCCGCCTCATCGCCCCCGGCGGAGGCTCCTGCCACGTGCGGTGGACGGGGTCGGGCACCGAGGAGATCCTGGCCGTGGACCGGGCGCAGTTCGACCGGAGCCTGGCCGAGCAGGCCCAGCGCGCCGGGGCGACCGTGCGCACGGGCGCGCGGGTGGACGAGATCGCGTCGGACGCCGACGGCGTCACGCTCCTCGCGGGCGCGCGAGCCATCCACGCCCGGGCCTGCGTCCTCGCCTGCGGCGTCTCCTATCGCCTCCATCGCCAGCTTGGCCTGGGGCTGCCCGCCCACGTGCTGCACACGGCGCAGGTCGAAGTGGAGAGCGAGCCCGCCGACGCCGTCGAGATCCACTTCGGTCGCGAGATCGCGCCCGATGGCTTTCTCTGGGCGGTGCCGGTGCGGCGCGGCGAGGGCGCCGCCCTCAAGGTTGGTGTCCTATCGCGCGGCGACGCGGCCGCCGGGCTCGCGCGGTTTCTCGCGCGGCCCGAGGTGCGGGCGCAGCTGCGCGGCGAGCCCGGGCGCCCGGTGCGGCGCCTCCTGCCCCTGCAGCCCGCGCCGCAGACCGTGGCCGATCGGCTCCTCCTCGTGGGTGACGCGGGCGGCTTCACCAAGCCGACCACGGGGGGCGGCATCTTCTACAGCCTGCTCACGGCCTCGCTCGCCGCCGACACCCTGATCGAGGGCTTCCAGGCCGGGCGGCTCGACGAGGGCTTTCTCAAGCGCTACGAGGATCGCTGGGAGACGCAGCTCGGGCCGGAGCTGCGCATGTCGGGCTGGCTCCGCCAGTTTCTCGTCCGCTGCCGCGACCGCGAGATCGACGAGCTCGTGCGCGCCCTCGGCTCCGATTCCGTCCAGGACGTCATTCGCCGCACCGCCCGCTTCAATCGCCATCGCGACCTCATCGTCGCTCTCCTCCGCGAGCCCGGCATCGCCTCCCTGCTGCTGAAGTCGCTGTTCCGGTAGCGGGTGGCGGCTCGAGCGTCCTTTCTCTCTACGGCGCGGACCGCGGGGCGCTCGGCGCTCGGAGTGGGCCGCGAATGACGCGCAACATCAAGATCCTGTGGATTGTATTCATTGCACTCGTCGCGGTCGTGGGAACGGGCGTAGGGATCGGCGCCTACTACCTCATCAAGTCCGGCGTCACTCGGCCATTCGACAACATGTTTGGCGACCAGCATCTGAAGACCGCCGTCGCCCTGGTCGAGCTCCACAAAGTTCGCTACGGACGCTACCCCAAGACCCTCCACGATCTTCGCTTCCTGGGCGAATGGGATCGGATAGTGCTCGACGCGGTGGAGTACTGTACGGACCCCGATGGTACCCGGTACTTTCTCGAGGTTCGCACGGGCTGGATCGGGAAGCCCGAACTGTCGCCGCCTCCAGAGTTCTGGCAGGGGACCGGCTTCAACAAGAGCCTGGGGCCATGCCGGCAACGGGATCGCACGCCCGTCTAGTCGGGGGCCTTGCGGAAGTGGCCGACGACCCAGTCGCCCCGTCCGAGCCAGGCGCCCACGCTGTCGACGAGCTGGCGCGTGATGTGACGGGAGAGCGTCAGGAACGTTCGCTGTCGGAGGTGATGACGCAGGAAGAAGGGATCGGAATAGGCGCTCCACTTGCCCGTGGCCTCCACGGAGAGCGTGTCGAAGCCCGCTCGCTTCGCCACCCGCGACAGCGATGAGGCGGTGAAGCCCAGCACGTGGTCCGGCAGGTAGAGGGCGCACAGCGTGTTCGGCCGGCGGAGGAGCCGATTTCGCAGGAGAAAGCTCAGGGGCTCCTGGTGGGGCGCGTGGACGACGAGCACGCCGCCGGGCTTGAGCACTCGACGAAGCGCCCGGAGAAGGCCGAGCGGATCCGCCACGTGCTCGACCACGTGGCGGCAGCAGACGACGTCCACGCCGACCGCCGGCACCGCCTCGAGATCGGTGTAGCTCACGCCGAGCCGGTCCCGGCCGATCTCCACGGCCCGCGCCGAGATCTCCACTCCCGCGGCGTCCCAGCCCTCGTCGAGGGCGATGCGGCAGAAGTATCCGGGCCCCGCCCCGATGTCGAGCAGGCGGCGGCCGGGAACCATGGAGGCGAGGCGCCGGAGCTGTCGGACGGTCCGCCGTCGGCGCACCTCGACCTCGTACACGATGTCGGTCTCGCTCCAGTCTTCCGTATAGCGGTAGTAGTCTCGATAGTCGTGAGTCGTGAAGCTCGAGAGATCGAAGAAGGTCAGCCCGCACGCGCCACACTCGAAGATGGCGTGGCCCTCTCGTGAGCCCCAGCGCGAGGTCACGGAGTCCACGCACACGGGACAGCGGATCGTCGTCGCCGACACGCTCATGGTCACGTGTATCTTATGCGAAGGGCGGGTCTGGCCATGTCATCTTGGGATGGGCGAGGGGAGCACGTGAGAGATTCGATCATCGAGCGAGTGCGCGAGCTTCCGGTGGCCGCGCTCACCGCGCTGATCGCCGAAGGTGAGCGCTCGGGGTCTCGGTTCGTGGGTCGGCTGATCGCCGAGTGGGCCAGCGGAATCAACCGCTTCGACCGGCCCGGGGAGGCGCTGTTCGCCGCGCGCGTCGACGGGCAAGTCGTCGGCGTGTGCGGGCTCAATGGCGACCCGTACACTGCGGATGGGCGGGTGGGGAGGGTGCGCCACCTCTACGTCATGGAGGCCTCTCGGCGCCACGGGATCGGCCGGCGGCTCGTGGTGGAGGTCGTGGCGGCGGCGCGCGGCCCGTTCGACCGCCTGCGGCTGCGCACGGCGAACCCCGAGGCGCGCGCGTCTACGAAGCCCTGGGCTTCGTCCCGAGTGCGGGCGAAGCCGATTGCACGCACGCGCTCGATTTGCGTGTCACCCTCTGAGCGCGTCCGGTCTCGCCCGCAGGCCGGATTGTCATATTGCAAGACCCGATCCCGGCGCGAGGGCTTCCAGCACCTCGAGCGCGCCCTCGAGGGTGACGCCCCGGGGATCGAAGTTGGCCTCCAGGAACAGCTCGGTGAGGCCGGCCTCGGCGTAGCGCTCCACGTCCTGGCGGATCTCGGCCAGGGAGCCCCAGAGCGGGCGCCGCTCCGGGCCCTTGGGCGTCGCGTGGAGCTGGAAGCTGCCCCGCGAGACGATCTGGAGCGTCGCGGGATCTCGTCCCGCCGTCTCGGCCGCCGCCTTGATCTCCTTGACGAGCGGCGCAACCTGGCCGAGCGGCACATTGCCGCCGTTGAAGCCGTCATAGGTGACGGCGCGACGGATCACCGTGGGACCGTAGCCGCCGATGGTGATGGGCGGATGCGGACGCTGCACGGGCCGAGGCTCCACCCGGGCGAGCGGGACCGAGTAGAACTCTCCCTTGAACTCCACGGGATCCTCGGTCCAGATGGCCTTGAGGCAGCGCAGGAACTCGTCGGCCCGCTTGCCGCGACCCTCGTAGGGCACGCCGACGGCGTCGAACTCGTCCCTGGACCAGCCGAGCCCCAGTCCCACGTCCAGCCGGCCGGCCGAGACCACGTCGAGGGTGGCGAGCTGCTTGGCGAGCATGACGGGCGTGTAGTACGGCATGATCAGCACGCTCGTGCCCAGCCTGATGCGGGAGGTGACGGCGGCCACGAAGGCGAGCGAGACGAGCGGATCCATCACGCGCTCGAAGGACTTGGGCCAGGGCTGGCCGGGCAAGGGCGGGTAGTCGTTCTGGGGCTTGATGGGATAGAGCATGCGCTGGAAGACCCAGATGGAGTGATAGCCGAGCGCCTCGGCGCGCTGGGCCACGAGGATCTGATGCTGCGGTGTCGCCCAGGATCCTGCCATGGGAAGCGAGAAGCCGAGCTTCATGAAGGAATCCCCTCCTTCATCTCAAGTCGCGAAAGAAAGCGCGGATGTCCTCGGCGAGGAGCCTGGGCTCCTCGAGGGCGGCGAAGTGGCCGCCCGATGGCATCACCGTCCATCGCTTGATGTTGTAGACGCGCTCCGCCCACGCGCGCGGCGGGCGGATGATCTCTTTCGGGAAGTCGGCGTAGGCCGTGGGCACCTCGATGCGCTGGCCATCCGCGATGGGCCAGGGGGCATGGTAGCGCGCGTAATAGGGCCAGAAGGAGGAGCCGATCGCCCCCGTGACCCAGTACAGCATCACGTTCGTGAGCAGCTCGTCCTTGGAGAAGCTGCGCTCGACGTCGCCGCCGCAGTCGCTCCACGTCCTGAACTTCTCGACGATCCACGCGGCCAGCCCCGCGGGCGAGTCAGTGAGGCCATAGGCGAGGGTCTGGGGCTTGGTCCCCTGGATCCACTGGTAGCCCGTTTCCTCGCGCAGCCATTTTCCGAGATCGTCCAGGTACGCGCGCTCCTCCGGCGTCGGCTTGTCGGGACGCGGGAGATCTCGTCGAAGCGAGAGAAGGTTCACGTGAATGCCGGCCAGGCGCTCGGGATAGGCGGCGCCCAGCCGCGAGGTGATGAAGCCGCCCCAGTCGCCGCCCTGGGCCGCGAAGCGACGATAGCCGAGCACATCGGTCATCAGCTGGGCCCAGGCATCCGCGATCTCGGTGATGCCGAAGCGCGTCTGCCCCGGCGCGAAGGAGAAGCCGTAGCCGGGCAGCGACGGCGCCACCACCGTGAAGGCATCGCGCGCGTCGCCGCCGAAGCGCGCGGGATCGGTCAGCATGGGGATGATCGTGTGGAACTCCCACACCGAGCCGGGCCAGCCATGGGAGAGGATGAGGGGCAGGGGCGCGGGCCCGCGGCCCTCCTCGTGGATGAAGTGCACGGTGATCCCGGCCACGGGGGCCGTGAACTGGCGGAAGCCGTTGAGCTCGGCCTCGTGCTTGCGCCAATCGTAGCGGGTCTGCCAGTACGTGACGAGCTCGCGCAGGTAGCCGAGGTCGGTGCCATAGGCCCACGGGGCGCCGGGGGGCTGATCGGGGAAGCGCGTGCGGGCCAGCCGCTCACGGAGGTCGTCGAGCACGGCCGGGGGGACGGCGATGGTGAACGGCGTCGTCTTGGACGTGGCCAATGAGGTTCCCCTTTCACCGCGCGAGATGCCAGAGCCGGACACAGTGTACCGGCTGATCGGTATCCGCGCCACGGCGCCCCGCCCTTGATCATGGCCGCGCGCGCACTTAGACTCGATCGCCATCGGCTACGATTACGGCGGCCGGCTGCTGAGCGCCTGGCTGGACCGATGAGGGCAAGGAGAGGTTGATGACGTCGAGAGCGAAGCTGTCCGCCGACGAGTGCGTGCCCCGCGATGCCCGGGCCCTGCTCATCGGGCGCGTGTGGGTCCCAACCGAGCAGGGCCCCAGCGTGGTGGCGGTGCGCGGGGACGACGTGGCGGACCTGACGTCGTCGTATCCGACGGTCAGCCAGCTCCTGAACCTGGCCGCGCCCGGCGAGCTGCGGGCGGCCATCAAGCTCGCCCCCCTCCTCGGGCGCCTCGGCGACATCGTGGCCAACAGCCGGGAAGGCCAGCGCGATTCCTCGCGCCCCTGGCTGCTCGCCCCCTGCGACCTGCAGGCGGTCAAGGCGAGCGGGGTGACCTTCGTGGCGAGCCTGCTCGAGCGCGTCATCGAAGAGCGCGCGCGCGGCAACCCCGCTCTCGCCGACGGCGTCCGGCACGAGATCCAGGCCATCATCGGTCCCGATCTGCGCGGCGTCAGGCCGGGATCGCCGGAGGCGGCCCGCATCAAGGACGTGCTCGTCGCCCGCGGCATGTGGTCGCAGTATCTCGAGGTCGGAATCGGGCCCGACGCCGAGCTCTTCGCCAAGTGCCCGCCCATGGCCGCGGTGGGGCTGGGGGCCCGCGTGGGCATCCATCCCGCGTCCGTCTGGAGCAATCCCGAGCCCGAGCTGGTGCTCGTGATCAACCACGCGGGCGCCATCGTGGGCGTGACCCTCGGCAACGACGTCAACCTGCGCGACGTGGAAGGGCGGAGCGCCCTCCTCCTCGGCCGCGCCAAGGACAACAACGCCTCGTGCGCGGTGGGCCCCTTCGTCCGGGTGCTGGACGAGACGTTCACCCTCGATTCCGCTCGCCGCCTGAGCTTCGAGACGATCGTGGAGGGCCTCGACGGCTTCCGCGTGAAGCACACGACCCACGTGGGCGAGATCAGCCGCGACCTCGCCGACCTCGCGGCGCAGGCCATCGGGCGCTATCACCAGTATCCCGACGGCATGATCCTGTTCATCGGCACCATGTTCGCGCCCGTGGACGACCGCGGCGTGCCCGGGAGCGGGTTCACCCACAAGACGGGGGACGTGGTGAGCATCGGCGCGCCCGAGCTCGGCACCCTGGTGAACGAGGTGGTGGCCTGCGACGAGGCGGAGCCCTGGAGCTTCGGCACCGGCGCCTTGATGGCCAATCTCGCGCGACGGGGCCTTCTCGCGAAAGGGGCGCCCCGCTGATCGACTACAAGACGCTCATCCAGGACGATCGCGTTCACGTGTCGCTGTACACCGATCCGCGGATCTTCGCCGACGAGATGGAGCGGATCTTTCATCGCGGCTGGGTCTTCGTGGGCCACGAGAGCGAGATCCCCCGGGCCGGCGACTTCGTCACCCGCACCCTCGGCACGCAGCCTGTGCTCATGGTCCGCGGGAGCGAGGGCGGCGTCGCGGTCTTTCTGAACCGCTGCGCGCACCGCGGGACAATGGTGTGCCCGGCCTCGCACGGCAATGCGCGGACCTTTGCCTGTCCGTACCACGGCTGGACCTACGGCTTGCGCGGCGAGCTCCTGGGCGTCCCGTACCCCGGCGGCTACGCATCGTTCGACAAGAGCGCGCACGGCCTGCCGCGCGTCCCGCGCCTGTCGAGCTATCGGGGGTTCGTCTTTGCGAGCCTGTGCCCGACCGGTTCCACTCTCGGCGAGCACCTCGGGGCGGCCACCCGGCTGATCGATCGGTCGTGCGATCTCTCGCCCGAGGGCGAGATCGAGCTCAGCGCGGGATGGGTCAAGCACCAGTGCGCCGCGAACTGGAAGATGCTGCCCGAGAACGACAGCGACGGCTATCACCTCGGCTTCGTCCACATGGCCCTGTTCCGCACCGTGCGCTCGCAGTACCAGCGCGTGGTGGGCGACGAGAAGGCCATCAAGGCGGTGGTGCGCGACTGGGGCCACGGCCACATCGAGATCGACTGGGCGCCGGGCTACGAGCAGCCGTTCGAGTGGCTCGGCGGCGCCACCGACGCCCTCACCGCCGACTACGTGGCGGCGATGGAGCGGCGCCACGGGCGCGC
>Ga0137409_10000966_pt1 | contig 31303 bp, 26 predicted proteins | sample CZODoug1_16funga_FD_122059 | JGI IMG/M metagenome (GOLD analysis project Ga0137409, IMG submission 122059) | Vadose zone soil fungal communities from Angelo Coast Range Reserve, California, USA - CZODoug1_16fungal (Hybrid Assembly) | ecosystem: Environmental > Terrestrial > Soil > Vadose zone... | reverse complement strand
GTCGCCAAGTGGTAAGGCAAAGGTCTGCAAAACCTTTATCGGCGGTTCGATTCCGCCTCGCGCCTCCAAAATTTTCTTGCAAAATCGCGGTACAGCTCAATCACAGAGGGGGAAATATCATGAGCAAGATTCTTTCGGAAGTGCTTGAAGCCAATCAAAAGTACAGCGCCGGCTTCGGTGAAAAAGGAAAACTCGCTCTCCCGCCCGCGCGCCGCTTCGCCATTCTCACCTGCATGGACGCGCGCCTCGATCCCGCCAAGTACGCCGGCCTAGCCGAAGGCGATGCCCACGTCATCCGCAACGCCGGCGGCCGGGCCAGCGACGACGCCATTCGCTCCCTGGTCATCAGTTATAAACTTCTCGGCACCCGCGAATTTTTCGTCATTCACCATACCGATTGCGGCATGGAATTCTTCACCAGCGATGTCATTCGCGGCTTGCTGGCTTCCAGCCTGGAAACAGCGGAGTTGACCGCCCAGGGGTTCAAGGACGTCGGCAAGGGACCGGGATCCCGCGCCGGTGAATTCATCGAATGGCTCACCATCAAGAACCAGAAGCAGGCGGTCCTCGACGATGTGGCGCGCATTCGCAACCATCCTCTGGTGCCCAAATCCATTCCCGTCTACGGTTTCCTCTATGACGTGCGTTCCGGGAAACTCATCGAGGTCGAAGGCGCCAAAGCCGCAGGAGCCGCCGGATAACAACGAACAAGGAAGCCAACAGCGTCTAAATTTCCCTAATAGGCAATCTGTTGAACTCATTTTTTGTAACCAACCGCTTTACTTCCGGCATCAAACTGGTTTCACGGTAGCGCCACCAAGGAGGATGATCATGAATTCCAAGCAAGTGGTTCTCATCACCGGCTCCAGCACCGGCTTCGGCAGGCTGTTCGCCGAAACCCTGGCTCGTAAAGGGCACACCGTTTTCGCGACGATGCGTGACCCCGGAGGTCGCAATGCCAAGAATGCCTCCGAAATCGGTACCCTTGCGGAAAAGGATTCACTGCCAATATATGTCCTTGAATTGGATGTAACTGACGACGCCTCCGTCGCGCGAGCTGTGGATGCTGCCGTTGCCAAAGCCGGCCGCATCGACGTGGCCATCAACAACGCCGGCTACTACCTCTCGGGGCTGGAGGAAGCCGTCACCACCGAACAAGCGCAGCGTCTCATGGACACGAATTTCCTTGGCCCGGTTCGTGTAAATCGCGCCGTGCTTCCGCACATGCGGCGCCAACGCAGCGGCGTGCTCATGCACATCAGCAGCGGCGCCGGCCGCGTGGTTCTTCCTTCTGCGGGTTTCTATTGCGCCAGCAAATTTGCGCTCGAGGCGCTGGCCGAGGCGTACAGCTACGAACTTGCCGCGCAAGGAATTGAATCCGTGATTGTGGAACCCGGCCAATATGAGACTCCTGTTTTCGGCAATACCGTGAGGGCTGCCGACGAGGCTCGCACCAATACGTATGGTGCTGTCAAGGAGATCCCTGCGAAGGTCAACGCGGCACTTTCCTCCACGGCTGGGAATGCTCAGGAAGTCGCGGACGCCGTTCTGCGGATTATCGAGACTCCTGCGGGAGAGAGGCAGTTGAGGTATTTCGTCAGCCCCCAAGACTTCGGTCTCAACGAGATCAACGCCCTCTCAAAACAAGTGCAAGCCAACCTGATAGAAGCCTTTGGCCTCGCTGCCGACACCAAATTCCTCAAAGGTAGAGCAGCCGGCGCCGTCTAGCTCTCCCTTGCAAGAACACCATTTCGTTGCGGGTGGTCCCAACGCGCCCCCGTCAGGGCCGACGTGGCCAGCAGCGCCGAAAGTCCGGATTAACACCGGACCACGGATCGTGGACGGTTGACGGGCTACTCGGTAGTAATGCGCTTACCGGTGAGGCGCGCTAGATGGAAACAGAGCCGCTACGGAATAGGGAAGCAACCATGGAGGACTAGCTCCCGCGATCAAGAAAACGAGGCGCTCATCGCGAGACGCGTCCGGCGAGGTGAGCTTCGTTTGGGGTGACGCGGTGCTTGAGGAAGCCGCGGGCGGCGAGGAGCTCGGCGTTGAGCAAGGCGGCGCCGGCGGCACCGCGGACGAGGTTGTGCGAGAGCAGGGTGAGTTTTACATCGAGCAAGGGACATTCGCGGACGCGGCCGACTACGGCGGCCATGCCGTTGCCGGCGTTGGCGTCGCGGCGGGGCTGGGGGCGATTTTCTTCGTCGAGGACGAGGACAGGATTTTTCAGCGCGGTGGGCAATGCGGCCAGCTCGGCGTCGACTTCAAAGTTGCGGAGGGCTTCGCGGACCTCGTCGAGGGAAGCGATTTTTTTCAGGCCGACGGAGACGCATTCGAGGTGGCCGTCGATCACCGGCACGCGATTGCAATGGGCGCTGAGGCCGATGCCGGCGTCGACGAAACGCGAGCCATCCCATTTGCCGAGCAGCTTTTGCGGCTCGGCCTCCATTTTTTCTTCTTCGCCGCTGATGAAGGGAACGACGTTACCCTGGATGTCCAGCGAGGCGACGCCGGGATAGCCGGCACCGGAAATGGCCTGGAGAGTGACGACAAAGATTTTCTCGAGGCCAAAGGCATCGGCGAGAGGTTTTAATACCAGGACCAGGCCGGCGGTCGAGCAATTGGGATTGGTGACGATGAAGCCCGTGTCATAGCCGCGATTCTTCTGCTGCAAAGGGATGGCGTCGAGATGCGCGGCGTTCACTTCCGGAATGAGCAGCGGAACATCGGGGTCCATGCGGTGATTCCTGGAATTGCTGACGACGGGATAGCCCGCGCGGGCGAAATCCTCTTCGGCGGGGCCGGCGACGGAAGAATCGAGCGCGGAAAAAACGAAGTCGCAGTCGAGAGAGAGGTCGAGGCCTTTGACCACGAGGCCGCGCGCGGCATCGGCAATCGGCGCGTCAAGGTGCCAGCGAACGGCCTCGGCGTAAGTCCTACCCGAAGAACGCTCGGAGGCAGCAACTTCGGTAAGGTCAAACCACGGATGATTGCCGAGCATTTGAACGAGACGCTGGCCGACAACTCCTGTAGCGCCAAGGACTCCCGCCTTCCACTTTTTCTCCGGTCGCTTCGCGAGCATATCTTGCTCTCCGTCGTTTTGAGATGGGGAATTCATGCCGCACCACCTTGTTGAGTTGAAATCGAACAAATTGGAACGGAATCCTGCGACGCTGCTCTCGAATCTTGGAGCGAGCGCTGCGCGCCGATGCGCGTGCCCCGCGCCTGCGGATTGAAAGTGTTGCGAACCCAAACGACCATTTCGGTTTCGGCGGCGAGAGGAAGAACTTTTGCGTGCAGAACTTTCGCGCCGCTCGCCGCAAGTGCGTGGGCCTCATCATAGCTGAGTTCATGCAAAAGGCGCGCTTCGGCGGATTCGTTGGGATTCGCGGTGTAAATGCCGTCGACGTCGGTCCAAATGACGAGTTCGTCGGCGTCCACGACGTGCGCGATGATGGCTCCGGAAAAATCCGAGCTATTGCGGCCGAGAGTGGTGATGCGGCCATCGGGCGTTGCGCCGATGAAGCCGGTAACGACGGCTACAACGCCGGCCTCGAGGAGCGGTAGAAGAACGTCCCGGCCGCGTTGTTTACTTTTTTCGAGGTGCGGCTGCGCATCGCGAAAGGTGTCGCAGGTCAAGACGAAATCCGAGGATGTGACCGGCACTGCAGGAACGCCCGACTTTTCCAGCGCGGCGGCGAAGAGCCTGGCGCTGAAGCGTTCGCCAAAGGAGGCGAGGCGATCGAAGAGCTCGGCGCCGGCGGCGGCGCTGCCGCGGACCGGAATTTCGTGAAGAAGGTCGCCTCCAAGGAGTTGCAATTCGCGGCGCACGCGAAGGTCAGCGTGCTCGCTGAGTTGCAGATCGTGAAGCACATCAAGGTGAAGGTGCAGGACGAGTTCGGCTTCGCGGCGGGCATGCGCGAGCTTGCCATCGGCGAGAGCGCGGGCAATAGAAAGGAGATAATCGGTGACGCCCTTCATGGCGGAGACCACCACGGTGACGCGGGATGCCCGAGTGGCGGCGCGAACGAGGCCTGCGGCATGGAGCATGCGGTCCGCACCGAGAAGAGAACTGCCGCCGAACTTGAAGGCGACGACGTTGCGGCGTTGCTTGCTCGCGCCTCCGGCGTAATGCACTCGTTCGGGCAACTCAGCGGGGCTTCTTTCCGCAGCTAATCCTTCCGGTACGTTTTCGAGACTCATGACCTGCGCTCCTGGTTTCCCCTTGCGATGGCAACCGCTGGAGCGTCTCTGGAGGGGGCTTAAAAGAAGAAACCCACCGCCAGGTTCGCTTCTGGCGGTGGGTTGGAAACTTTTTGCTAGTTCGCTAGCTGTTTCTCCACGCGCCGGAAGCGGAAATAGTCGTCTTAGTCGTAGTCGAGGTAGTCGACATGGACGACTTGGACGTAATTCGCTTGGTGGCGATGGAGATCATTACCGGCTCAGAGTAGCACACACCATCCTGCAGTCAAAGCCAATTTTTCGAGCGTGCTAGGGAAGTTGAGGGAAGGGGCAACACCAAGTGCGGCGCGCCGCAATAGACGGAATCGATGAATCTTGTTGTTGTTTCAGGAAGCGGCCGAATCTGAGTTTGCGAAAAGAAGACTGGAACAGGTGAGGCCGGATTCGGCTTTTTGGAGTTCGGAGATGTCGATGGAAGTGACGTGGAAGCCATGGGTTTCGATGTGGGCGCGTGTGCGCGGGAACGATGCGGGGAAAATGATCGTGTCCGCGAGGGCCAGGGCATTGGCTGCATGCGGCTCGGCGGGATCGACGTCGATCCATTCATAGCCGGCGAGCGGCGTGGTGTCAAACCATGCACGGTTGGCGAGGAGCGTGTTGCCGCCGAGATGCGTGACGGCCGATTTCAGATGAAGGCAGCCGCTGACGGGAACGGCGATGACTTCATAGTTGTGCGGCGCAAGAATAGCGCCAAGCTGGCGGATGCCCTCGGCGTTGCTGCGCATGGTAAGGCCGACAAAGAGCTTACCACCGATGCGAAGGACGTCCCCACCTTCAAGCGTGCCGGGAAGAGAAACATATTCGAGCTTTCGAAATTTGGCCAGCGCCTGAGCGACCGACGGCGCCTCGCGGCGGCGGGTCGCCGTTCCGAGCGGCAGGATCACCGCCAATTCATCGAGAACGATAGCGGGGTCTTCGACGAACATCGAGTCGGGAAGACCGGGCTCTGCCGGCAGCGAAATGACGCGAGCGCCCAATTTACCGAGTAGCTTCTCGTAGGCGTGGTGCTGCTCCCGGGCTTTGGTCAGATCGATGGGCTTGCGATCGATAAAGGAAAGTTCGCAATTGACGATGGCTGGGCTAACGGCACGGGTGATGGCTGTAAGCATTCCGACCGGGAGAGTTTACACGAGAACGATGCGACGTGAGGAACCGTTGAAGGAAGAGCGGAGGCAGAATAGACTCTAGGATCGCAAACAGATGTTCGGGAGGCGGGTGCAATGAATGATTCGATGCGGCGCGCGGCGGCGATTCTGCTGGTGATCCTGGGAGCGGTGGCGCTGTGGTGGGCGGGCAGCGGAACGCCGGCCTCCGCATCGGCGAACGACGCCATGGTGGCGACGATCGCGGCGCAGCGAGCTCTTGCCGAGGCGAACGATGCGCGCTTGAAGCCCGCATCGCGGTTCGAAAAGGGCGGGTGGATCTACGTGCATCTCGAAGGCGATCCGGGCACGATGGGATACCAGCACGGATACCTCCTGGCGCCGGAGATCGAAGATGCGTTCGCGGCGGTGAGCGCGGGGATGATGCATTCCACGGAACGCGACTGGGAATTTTTCCGGAAAGCCGCGCACGAAATGCTGTGGCCGAAGATCGATGCGGAATATCAGCAGGAGCTGCAGGGCATCGTCGAGGGACTGCGCGCCCGCACCGGGTCGAAGCTGGATGTGGACGACATGGTGGCGTTCAATGCATTCGAAGAGCTGCCGGATTATTACGTGCCCTGGCTGAACAAGCAGCAAAAAACGGCGAAGGCGCCGAACCTGAAAAGCCCGGGGAATTGCAGCGCTTTCGTGGCAACGGGAAGCTGGACAAAAGACGGGCTGATCGTGATGGCGCACAACAACTGGACCAGTTACCGGAACGGGGAACGGTGGCGGATCGTGTTCGACATCGCACCGAAGAATGGTTACAGAATCCTGATGGATGGTTTCCCCGGAGTGATCGCGAGCGACGACGATTTCGGGATCAATAGCGACGGGCTGATGGTAACGGAAACGACGATTACGCAATTTGAAGGCTGGGACCCCAACGGCAAGGCTGAATTTGTACGGGCGCGCAAGGCATTGCAGTATGCGGGCTCAATCGACGAATACACGAAGATCATGCTGGACGGAAACAACGGAGGCTATGCAAACGACTGGCTGCTTGGCGACCGAAAGACAGGGGAGATCGCGCAACTCGAACTTGGGTTAAAGGCGCACAAGCTATGGAGAACGAAAGATGGCGTGCTCGCGGGGTCGAACTGGGCGCGCGACCCGCAGGTGCTCCAGGACGATGCGCCACAGTTTGATCCGGCCAATAAGGTAAGTTCGCCGAACGCCAGGCGGGCACGCTGGGATGAATTGCTGAAGGAAAACAGAGGAAAGATCGACGTCGCGCTTGCGGAAAAGATGCTGGGCGACCATGCCGACACCGCTCAGCACAAGGAAGAAGCCAACGAGCGTACGTTGTGCGGGCACGTGGATGGATCGCCGCGCGGCGTCAAAGAATGGGATTGGCAACCCTACTATCCCGGCGGAGCAGTGCAGGGAAAAGCGACGGATGCAACGATGGCGAAAGAAATGCGGATGATGGCTCGCATGGGACATCCCTGCGGCGGGGATTTTCTCGCCAAGCCATTTCTCGCGGCCCATCCCGAGTATGCCTGGCAGGAGCCTTATTTGCGGGATATGAAGGCGGGCCCGTGGACGGAGTTCCGGTCAGGCCAAGCCCCGAAAAAGTAACCCAAATCTTAAAGAAACGCGGCCGCTGATGCGCGCGAAAAGAATATTGCTAGGGGGTAACGGGCCATAAAGGCCGCGTGGGAGATCCAGAGCCGCGTAATTCCCGCGCCGAGGAGCATCCCGGCAAGGATCAGGCCGATCACGCCAAGCACGATCCAAACATCCGACTTTGAAAACGAAGGGGCGACCAAGCTTCGAGAAGCTTCTTTGACGGAATCAGCGGATGCCTCGCTCTGGGCGAAGAGCGGATGGGCGGGCTTGTCGGAGACTTCGGGCTGCACCAGGAGGCAGTAGCCCTTCCGAGGAATGGTCTCGATGTACAGCGGCTTATCGGAGGAATCGCCAAGCGCCTGGCGGAGTTTGTTGACGGTGGTATTTACGTTGGCGTCGTAGTTCACATACGTGTCGGCGGGCCAGAGCCGCATGCGCAGCTCTTCGCGGGTGACGACTTCACCCGGTTTTTCGAGAAGCGTCAGAAGAACCTGATAAACCTTTCCCTGAAGCTTTAGCCGGGCCCCGTTGCGCGTAACTTCCTGCCGCTGCTGGTCAATCCGAAACGGCCCAAAAAGGACATAGCGGCCGGATGACAGGAGCACCCGCTCCGAAGTCGTCGGTTCATCCGGTTCTCGCATCGAGATCACTTCCGGTGACATAGACGTCCACCCTTATGCTCTATAGACGTAGAAACCAGTCGAGCGTTTTCTAATCTTACGAAAAATTTCATCGATAAGTTCCATGGGACCGATTAGCCGGGACCACGCAATTGCAGAATACTGGGAAGGAATCAGAAAATCAGAATGTTACAGGGGGAAGTCACCTGAATTTAGAAATAAGATATATGAATTAGCGGAGTTCAGCGCCTCCAAGCAGGTGCCGATTTGTGGCACGGTGCTTCTAGAACCGCGTATCAGGGACTTCCTACTACACGAGGTAAAGAGAGTGGGGCGTTTCATGACGTTGTATGCGGTAAGTGCTTTGCTTCTTTTGTGCGGGGCAGTAGTACTGTTAGGGGGCGCAAAGGAGCGAATCTCAGGGCAAGTCGAGGTCGAGCGCGTAGATGTCGGTCAAACCGCGCTCAACCATGACGTAAAGAGAACCGTCCAGTCCAAGCCCGCTGAAGATGCAATGCGAGGGGCTGCTGCGCAGGATCTCGCCGCAACTGAAGACCTTCTCCACCTGGCGATTCGCAATCTTCACGCGATAGATGGCCTGCTCGCTGTCGAGCTGATCCTGAAAATAGATCGCCGCGGAGCCGGAAGTCCAGTAAGGTGCGCCGAGAAGTCCGCCCTCGGCCAGGTCACTCCATCGTTCCGTCAGGAAATCATAAAGAAGCAGCCGGTGATTTGTTTCGTCAAGAGCCGCGATGTACCATCCATCGGGAGACCAACGAGGCGCAACCAGTCCTCGGGACTCCGGCAAGACCGTCCACTCACCGGTGCTTGATTTGAACAAATAGATACCAAATTTGGGCTGCGTCTTTTGTTCGCGCATGCTGACGACGATTTGCGTACCATCCGGCGACCAATCGGCGTCGGAAGCCTCGCGGCTCTCGGGAAGGACCGCGCGCAAGGCGCCACCATCCGCGGAGAGGAAATAGATCTGGCGCAAGAAGCCGGGACGCACGCCGGTGAAAAGAATCTGCTTTCCGTCCCGCGACCAGTGCGGGGCAGACGCGACCAGCGGAGGTTTGGTTAGACGGAGGCGCTGAGCGCCATCGACGCTGCTCCGCCAAAGCGAGCCGTCCGGACGATCGGTATACACAGCCAGATGGCCGTCGGGAGAGACGCTGGCTACTTCCGCGTTGGCATTGAGAATCAAGGTTTCGGCATGATGAGATCTCGGTTCGATTTTCTGCAGTTCACGATTTGAGCGGAAGCTGAACGCAAATACGCGGGAACCCGTTTGCGTGGGGATGTCTACATGCAATGAATCAGGGCCGTGCGTCAATTGCACAGGATCATGGTGCGATCGGCGGAACCAATTCCAAGCTTCGCGGATGCCCCAGAGATTGCAGTCGTAGTTTTCGCAGCCGGAAAAAAGAAAATACCTGCCGTCCGCCGTCCACTCGCCGGCGGACTGCGAGGCCGGCGGCCTTCCGCCGGCGAGAATCGGATGCAAACCGGAGCCATCGGCAGCCATCTCCCAGACTGCTTGAGTGCCATCTTCGCGCTTGTTCATGCTGAAACGAATGGTTTCGCCGTCGGGAGACCAAGCAGGAAAATGCGGAAGCCCAGGGCCATGCGCCAACTCGCGGAGCTGAGTCCCATCGGGATGGATGGCATAGAGGCTGCGGCCGCGAACATAGATGATCTTGCTGCCATCCGGTGACCACGCGGGATCATGTCCAACGGCTTCGCCCATGCGGCGCGGCTCACCACCTTGCACGGGCCATAGCCAGAGCGGCATCTCATCATCGCGCCGGTTGAACTGTCCGATCAGAAACTGCGAATGGTCGGGCGAGAGGGCGAAGATGCGGGTGTTTTCAAAAGGAGCGGGCATTTTTTCCGCGTTGCCGCCTTCCACCGAGGTTTGCATCAGATTCCAGTGGCCGCCGTCACGCTCGAGAAAAAAGATCCTCGTGCCATCAGACACGATCCCGCCCCATTCATCGATTCCTCCGGCGTTGGTGATGCGCGTCATGCGCTGCACGCTGGGACGAGGGACGGGGTAGACGATGAAAAAGAGCAGCCAGGAACCAAAAGCAATCGCGCAGGAAAGAAGACTGAAATCGATCCACCGCGCCGCGCGCTCCGCCATTTTCCTTTCTCTGGAAAGCTCGGCAGCCCTCTCGGGGGAGAATTCCGGATTCAGGCGCATACGGACTTCGAAGGACTCTCCGGAACTCTCGGGAGAAACACTTGTCGAGGGAGAAATGGAGTTTGCAGAACCGTTCACGGAATGGACCGGCGCGAGGAAACGATAACCCTGGCGGGGAACGGTTTCGATAAAGCGCGGATTCTCCGCGTCATCTTGAATGGCCGCACGCAGCTTCTTCAGGGCGGCATTTAGGCTGCCGTCAAAGTTAACATGAGTACCTTCGGGCCACAGTGACTCCTGGAGTTCTTCGCGGGTGACGATCTCACCGGGACGCTGCAGAAGCAGCGCCAAGATACGGAAAGGCTGTTCTTGAATCTTGAGGCGTACGCCCTGCCGGGAAAGTACTCCCTGAAGTAGATCGACCTCATAAAGGCCGAATCGGAGGGCGAATTTGGGGTCAACGCGGTGCTCCACGAAGGATAAGTCTCCCGAAATGAATGGGCGGACTATACCACGCAAAGTGCCAGCAGGAAAGAGTCTGGTTCATTTAGAGATATAACGTGCTGATTATAATGATTTTACTGGGTCACAGTATTTTCAGAGTTAGTTCGTTTGACGCTCCAGCGCGATTCAAGGTAAGGAAACTAAAGTCCCCGTGACAGAACAGATCATTCCGTCAACTGACCTGCTCTGGGATCCTTGAACTCAATAGGAGGACTTGGGAGAACTAACTTTTGAAAGCCCCGTAGTCTCAAGAACCATCGAAATACCCGCGTTCGCGCCCTCTGAACCAAGCCTACCTAGAGTCGGACGCGGGCATTTCGATTCTCCTGAAGAAGTTCATTCCTCTTTCTCCCGATTCCAGATTTTCGGAGGAAAGCCCTGTCCGCTGAATTCATAGGAGGGACACCGCGCTTTCCCCCTTGACACTATGGCGTGTAACGATATAGCGTATGACGACAGAAGACTTCTTCTGCGGAGCTGAATCCTTGAGTGCCGCTCAAAGCAACGCTGCACCTTTCGGGCCGCTGACGCCGTCCATGTTCCATGTGCTGCTGGCGCTGGCCGGCGACGATCTCCACGGCTATGCCATTCTCAAAGAAGTGGAGCTGCGCACCGGCGGCAAAGTCCGGCTGAGCACGGGAACCCTGTATGGAATCATCAAGCGCTTGCTGAATGATGGCCTGGTCGTTGAGCTGCGTTCCCGGCCCGCGGAAGCAGAAGACGACGAACGGCGCCGTTATTACCGATTAACGCCGCAAGGCCGCCAAGTCGCAACCGCGGAAGCGGAGCGCATGGATGAAATACTGTCCATCGCGCGGTCGAGAAATCTGTTGAAGAAAACTCGGACGGCGTAAAGAAATTCCCGGAGCCGGTTGAGCTAATTCCAGAAACAACGAGTGGTCCGAAGAGCGGTGCTGTGGTGGCGCCGCGGGAGGACACCATGGCAGCGGCTGATTCCAGGGCGACACGATTTTATCGAGCACTTCTGCGGCTTCTTCCCTTCGATTTTCGGAGTGACTTCGGCCCCGAAATGGAAACGGTTTTCCAGGAACAACACAAGGAAGCGGGTCGCCTCGACGGAGCCACGGGTGTTCTGCGCCTGTGGTGGGAAACGATTGTGGGAATTTTCCGGACGGCGCCGGGCGAGCACCTGACGATGTTCCGTCAGGATGCGGGATTCGCACTGCGAATGATGCGCAAGAGTCCGGGGTTCACGCTTGCAGCGATCCTCACACTGGGTCTGGGGATCGGCGCCAATTCAGCCATCTTCAGTGTCGTGAATGCGGTGCTACTGAAACCGTTGCCCTACGAACACGGCGACCGCCTGGTAACGCTGCACCAGCAAGCGCCTCGCGCGGGAATGCTGAATCAACCCTTCTCGGTAGCGGACATCAACGACTACCGGACGCAGAGCCATTCCCTGGATGGCTTGGTCGAATACCACAATATGAATTTCATTCTGCTTGGACGCGGCGAACCGGAACGCGTGGAAACCGGAGTCGTTTCCTGGAACTACTTTGACGTGTTCGGGGTGAAACCGCTGTTTGGCCGCGCCTTCCGTCCGGAAGACGAACAGCCAGGCGCCCCGGCCGTGTTGATGCTCAGCTATGAATACTGGATTAGAAGCTTTGGCGGCGATCCGACGGTTGTCAACAAGACGTTCACGATGAACGACCGGCCGCACACGGTCGTGGGCATCCTGCCGCCGGTGCCGCAGTATCCGGACGAGAACGACGTGTACATGCCGACGACGGCGTGTCCTTTCCGCTCGCGTCCTTCTTTCATCGCCAACCGCCAATCCCGCATGATGCAAGTTTTCGGCCGCATGAAGCCGGGAATCAGCGTGCGCCAGGCGCGAGCTGATTTGAATGGCGTGGCGGCCAATTTGCAGCAGGCTTATCCGAAAGACTATCCGCCCTCGATGGACTACTCCATGGCGACATCCTCTCTTGAGGAAGATCTCACCCACAACGCGCGTCCGACGATGCTGGTGCTTCTCGGCGCGGCCGGTTTCGTGCTGCTCATCGCGTGCGCCAATGTTGCGAATCTGAACCTCTCTCGCATGGTGCGCCGCGAACGTGAACTGGCGGTCCGCGCGGCGCTGGGTGCGGGACGCGTGCGGATGTTCCGCCAATTGTTGACGGAAAGTTCGCTGCTGGCGCTGCTTGGCGGCGGCTTGGGGCTGTTGTTCTCGTGGGGAGCGCTGAACTTGCTGATAAGTTTCGCGGCACGCTTCACCCCTCGCGCGCGAGAGATCCATCTGGACGCCACGGTGCTGCTGTTCACGCTGGCGGTGGCCGTGCTGACTAGCCTGCTTTCCGGAACGGCCCCGGCGCTCGCAGCGCGAGAGACGGTTGTGGGTAGCCTGAAGGAAGGTGCTGCGCAATCCACCATAGGGCGCGGCCGCCACCGGATGAGGAGCTTGTTGATCGTGGCGCAAGTCGCGGTGTCATTCCTGCTTCTGATCGGCGCCGGTTTGATGCTGCGCAGCTTCGCGAAGCTGCAGCACGTGGACCCGGGCTTCCAGCCGGAAAACGTTTTGACCATGCAAATCGGTCTGGACTTCACCAAGTACAGCACGAACGACAAGCAGCGCGCCTTCTTCGAAACGTTCCTCGATAAGCTCGAGGGGCAAAGTGGAGTAAAATCCGCTGCGGCTTCCATGATGATCCCATTGAACGGGAACATGCGCATGACGGGTGATTTCCAGATCGAAGGGCAAACACCCGTTCCCGGGCAAGCGCTTCCTGTCGCGGATTTCCGAGTGATTAGCGAGCACTATTTCGAGACCCTGCACATTCCGATGTTGGAGGGCCGGGCGTTCACGCGCACCGACCGCCCAGGCGCGCCGGATGTTGCCATCGTCAATCGCGCGGCGGCGCGCCACTTCTGGGGTACGCAGGATCCCCTCGGAAAACGATTCTCCGCGGACGGGGGGAAAACTTGGATACAGATCGCCGGTGTCGTGGGTGACGTGAAGCAATACGGACTGGACAAAGCTCCCGCAGACGAAATCTACGTGCCGATGGCGCAGAACCCGCTTCTGGACGCCGTCCTGGTCGTCAAGACGACGGCGGAGCCGATGAGCATCGCGCGCAGCGTAATCGAGTTGCTCTATGCCATTGATCCGAATCAGCCGGCCGCTCGCATACGCTCGCTCGAACAGGTGCGCGCCGAATCCGTCGCGGCGCCCAGGCTGACGACCAGTTTGCTGGGTTTGTTCGCTCTGCTGGCGATGGCGATTGCGGCCACGGGCATCGGTGGCGTGATGGCCCTGGCAGTCGGCCAGCGCCGGCATGAGATCGGGGTACGCATGGCCATCGGCGCGCGTCCGGGGGAAATCCTGCGCATGATTCTGGGGCAAGGCATGGCGTTGGCGTTGCTCGGAGTGGCCTTCGGTCTGCTTGGCGCGCTATGGCTTACGCGCCTCTTGCAGCAGTTACTTTTTGAAGTAGCGCCGACCGATCCGCTGACCTATGTCGGAGTAGCGCTAGTGCTGGGCCTTGCCGCGCTGGTGGCCTGTTACGTTCCGGCGCGCCGCGCAGCCCGTGTGGACCCCATCATCGCCCTGCGGGCGGAATAGCGAGGCGGGACAGACATTCTTGTCGGTCCCGTTGCAAGACTGAGATAACGGGAAGAGGACCGGCAGGAATGCCTGTCCTACATTGTTGGCCGTGGGAGAGCGAGTCTGTTAAACTGTAGACTGCTGCGCCGCACCTAAGAATGTGTGACCGCCATGCGGTCAACCTACATAAAAGGACATTCGTCCAGGCTGCTGGTTGTTTCAGCAGCTATTTTTGTCTTTAGAGGACTTGGCCGCAAAGCGGCCACGATAAGCAGGAATTATGAGTCAAAATATTCGAAACATCGCCATCATCGCGCACGTGGACCACGGCAAGACCACCTTGGTTGACGCCATGCTGAGGCAAAGCGGGATTTTCCGCGCCAACGAAGCCCTCGTTGAACGCGTCATGGATTCGAACGACCTGGAACGCGAGCGCGGCATCACCATTCTCGCGAAGAACACCGCGCTTTTCTTTCACGACACGAAAATCAATATCGTGGACACGCCAGGCCACAGCGACTTTGGCGGCGAAGTGGAGCGCGCACTGCGCATGGTGGACGGCGTTGTGGTGCTCGTCGACGCTAGCGAAGGACCGCTGCCGCAGACGCGTTACGTTCTGCAGAAGGCGCTGGCGGCGAAGCTGCCGCCGGTGATCGTGCTGAATAAGATTGACCGCACCGATGCGCGCGCCAAGGAAGTCCTGGACGAAATCTACGACCTCTTCATCGATCTCGACGCCACGGAAGACCAGCTCGACTTTCCGGTGGTGTACACGAATGCGCGCGACGGCGTGGCGCACCTCACCCCGGGCGACGGCTCGAAAGATCTGCTCCCGCTATTCGAAACCATCGTAAAACACATTCCTGCGCCTCCTGGCGACCCCGAAGGAGTTCTGCAGATTCAGGTGATGAACCTGGATTACAGCGAATTTCTGGGACGCATCGCGATCGGGCGCGTTTTCAACGGCACGCTCAAGCGCGGCGCGGACGTGGGCATCGTCAAGCTGGACGGCCGGCTGACGCCGACGAGAATCACCAAACTGTATACCTTCCGAGGCCTGGAACGGGACGAAGCACAAGCTGTTCCCGCAGGCGATCTGGTGGCGATTGCCGGCGTCGAGGGCATCAACATCGGGGAAAGCATTACGGATTTGGCCAACCCCATGCCGCTGGAACCGCTGCTGATCGACGAGCCCACGCTGGCGATGATTTTCACCGTCAACAGCAGCCCGCTTTCCGGCAAAGACGGAACGTATCTTACTTCGCGCGACCTCCGCGACCGCCTGCAAAAAGAACTCCTGACCAACGTGTCCATCCGCGTGGAAGACACGGACACGCCGGAATCCTTCCGCGTGCTGGGGCGCGGCGAATTGCAGCTCGCGATTCTGATCGAAACGATGCGGCGCGAAGGTTTTGAGCTGATGGTGGGCAAGCCTGAGATCGTTACCCGCACGGAAAACGGCAAGAAACTTGAACCGCTGGAGCGGCTGGTGATTGACGTGCCCGAGAATTTCATCGGCATCATCATGGAAACCACCGGCAGCCGGCGCGGCGAGATGATCAAGATGAGTAATCACGGCTCGGGCCGCGTGCGCATGGACTTCAAGATTCCCTCACGCGGATTAATTGGGCTGCGCAGCCAGATGCTCACGGACACGCGCGGCACGGCGCTGATTCATTCGATTTTCGAAGGCTGGATGGAATACGGTGGAGAGATGGCACTTCGTCCAACCGGCGCATTGGTGGCGGACCGCAGCGGACCATCCACCGCATTTGCGCTGTGGAACATCCAGGAGCGCGGCGAATTGTTCATCGGGCCGGCCATAGACGTTTACGAGGGCATGATCGTCGGCGAGAATTCGCGCGAGCAGGACATGGACGTAAACGTTACAAAGGAAAAGAAGCAAACCAACATGCGCTCGTCCAGCGCGGACGAAGCGATCCGCCTCATTCCGCACCGCGAGCTGAGTCTTGAGCAGGCCATCGAGTTTATCGCGGACGACGAGTACGTGGAAATCACGCCGAAATCCATCCGCCTGCGCAAGAAAGTATTGCAAGCCAACAAACGCCCACGACGCTGGCAAGAGATTCGCGCCAGCCAGGCCACCACCTAACCGGACCGACCTACTTCGCTGTCGTATCGGGGGTCGCCGCAGAATCTTCAGTGCGCTGATTTTTCGAGCAGTTCCGCCAGGTACTGCTTCCACGCGACAGCACGAGTATGCGTTCCGTGGCCGCGCGTTTCGTCGCTGATGGGGAGCAGAACGAAACGCGCGTTTTTCACCCTTTTGATTTCACGTTCGGCCATGCCCAGCTCGGGCGGATTGATGAAGTCGTCCGCGGAATTGATGTACATGACGTGCGCGGTGATTTTCTCGAGCTGCGGAGAGGGATCGTAATTGCGCGAAGCGTTCACCTGGTACCAGAGGTCGTTGGCGTCCAGTCCGGCAAGACGCGCCTTGAAATAATCGTCCAGATATTTGTCCGCGGCGTCCCGCGTCGGCAACGTTTTCTGCATATAGAGCGGCGCGCTGCCGGCAAGGAGCAGCAGGTCAAGCGCCGTGCGCAATCCTTGTTGTGGTTCCGCCGAGTAATCTCCTCCTTTCCATTCCGGATCGTTGCGAATTGCGTCCATCACCATCTTGCGCCAGATGCGGTTGCGTCCGGCGATCTGCACAGGCTGGCAAGCCAGCGGCATCAGCGCGTCCATGAAAACAGGATAAGTTTCTCCCCACACAAAGGAGTGCATGCAGCCCATCGATGTGCCGAGGATCAAGCGCAGATGGTTTACGCCGACGCCTTCGCTAAGAAGCTGGTGGTGCGCGGCGACCATGTCGTCATAGTCGTATTGCGGAAAGCGCGCGTGCAATCCGTCGCTGGGCTTCGAAGATTTCCCGTGACCAACGCCGTCGGGAAGAATGATGAAGTAGCGGTTCGCGTCCAGGAGCTGCCCGGGACCGAAGAGCTCTCCAGCAAATTGCTGCTGGAGGAATTGCTGGCCCGAGCCGCCGGTACCGTGAAGAATCAGAACGGCGTTTGTCACGCGGCCCTCCGCGTTGCGCACCGGCTTGCCAAGCGTCGCGTAGTGCAAGCGCAATTCCGGCAGCGTTTCGCCCGACCGGAATTTGAAATCTTTGACGACGAAATCGCCTTCGATTGCCGCGGGAAGTGCAGCCTGCTGCCCTGACGAAGGCGTAGTAGCCAGAACAACGACCGTGGACAGCAAGATGAAATTGCGGATTACGGACGTCGCCATGGAGCACCTCTTCGGCGAAAAATTTAACACACCTGCGAACGCGCCGCTGCGACTTCGCGCGATCCTGAACTAGGAAGCCTGGCCCTCCCGGAAAGCCGGGAATAAATGCAATGGCGCGCCGGTCTTTACAAAGCCGTGGTCGGAAACAACGGATATGCAGGCGCGACCGGGTGCGAGGCGCTCAGCGACTTCGCGCAAGTTTCCGATCACGGTTTCCAAGCGTTCCAGACTGGCCAGCGCTTCCACGCTGAAGGGTCTGATATCGTGATCGATAAAATCGAGCGCGGTGAAATGTAGCGTCAGCGCGCTTGGAGATTTTTTCTCAAGTATCCGCTATGCGTTCGTTCCGCAGATATTGCCGCCCCTAGCCACACAAAATAGTGCGCTCCTTGCTAAAAATGATATAAAGTCAATGGGCTCAAACGCAGCCTGCCTCGGAAACGCCGCATCCAAACGGTTTATGCGGCGGAGAACAGACAACGCCGGCTCTGTGCCCAAGGAGACTGATGGAATCCGCGCGCAATCGATCCACAGAAGCTGCCCCAGCCTCGTATCCCACCATCGCCGCGACGGCCACCGCGCTCCCGCCCTACACCATCACGCGCGATGACGTGAAGGTATACATGGGACGCGTCTTTGACATTCCCGAGCGCCGCCTCGAAGCGATGATGAGCATCGTCGATAACGCCCAGGTTCACAAGCGGCACGCCATCTTCCCCCTCGACTACATCATCGAGCCGCGCCCGCTTTCGCAAACAAACAACGAATACATCGAGCATGCCGTGAAGCTCGGCCGCGAAGCTGCGGAAAAGTGCCTGGAGCGCGCGGGCTTGAAGGCCGATGAAATCGATATGATCGTCACGGTATCCTGCACGGGCTTCATGATCCCGTCGCTGGATGCTCACCTCATCAATCTGATGGGATTCCGCTCGAATATCCGGCGCATGCCGTTCACGGAACTGGGCTGCGCTGCCGGGGCCATGGCGCTGGCACGAGCGGCCGATTACTTGAAGGCCGAACCCGGCGGAAACGTCCTGATCATCGCCGTGGAGCTGCCCACGCTCACGTTGCAGCGCAAGGATATTTCGCAGGCCAACCTGATCTCTGCGATCCTATTTGGCGACGGCGCCGCAGCCGCGGTCGTCAGTGGAAAACAAACGCGCGGGCCGAAGATTCTCGCCTCGGAGACTTATACGTTTCCCGATTCGCTGGGCGCCATGGGATTTGATCTCCGCGATTCCGGATTCCACATCTTGCTGGCAAAAGATGTTCCGGAAATGATCGGGGGAAAGATCGGCGAGCTGGTGCAGGGTTTCCTCGATCGCCACGGCCGGAAGCGCGAGGAGATCAAGGGCTGGATTCTGCATCCCGGGGGAGCTCGGCTGCTCGGGAACATCGAGACGGAACTCGGCTTGTGCAAGTGCGACACGCAGCCGTCCTGGGACATTCTCGGAAACGTCGGAAATCTATCCAGCGCGACGATCCTTTTTATTCTGCAGGAGTGGATGGAAAAAAGACCGCCCCAGCCTGGTGAATACGCGCTGGCAGCAGCGTTTGGACCGGGCTTCAGCGCGGAGTTTTTGCTACTGCAATGGACCTGAGCGTCATTGCGTTCCTCGGTCTGCTCCTTGCGGTGGCGGCGCTGCGGCTGGCCGAGTTGCGCATTTCCAAGCGGCACCAAAGGGAAATGGCCGCGCGCGGCGCGGCGAAAGTTGAAGAGCCGAAATTCCGCTGGATGGTGCTGCTGCACACCGCGGTGCTGCTTGGCGCTGCGCTCGAAGTAGTCCTCCTTAGGCGTGCTTTCATCCCCTGGCTGGCTGCGCCGATGTTTGCCGTCTTCCTCGCGGCGAACGCCGTGCGTTGGTGGGTCATTCGCTCGCTCGGGGCGCACTGGAACGTTCAGGTCGTGGATTCCACCTGCCTGGGGGTGGTGACTTCCGGACCTTTTCGCTACGTTCGGCATCCTAACTATGCGGCCGTTTTTGCGGAGATGCTGGCGCTCCCCCTGATACACACGGCGTGGATCACCGCTGTCGCGGGAGCCATTGCGCACATCGGAGTCCTGGCGCAACGGCTCTCCACGGAGGAACGCGTGCTCTTCGCCAATCCAGACTATCGCGCGGCGATGACCGGCAAGCCGCGCTTCTTGCCCGGACTCTTCTGAAGAGCAGGTCTCGAATGCGTTGGCGAATCTATTGCATGGCATCCCTGCTGTTGCTCTCCGCGGTCATCTGCGTCGCGCGGCCGGAGACCGACGCCCATAGTCCGGCGTTCACCATCGTGCCGGAACTCGCTTCCGGATTTCATCTTCTTTACACCCAAAACTTCGCCGAAAGCCGCGAAAAATTTGCGGACTGGGAATCGCAGCATCCCGACGAGCCTTTTGGCCAAGTGGCCGTCGCAGCCAGTTACCTCTTCGAGGAGTTGTATCGCCAGGGCGTCCTCTCGAGTGATTTCTTTTTGAATGAGAAAAAATTCCTGAACGGCATTGACGGCAAACCCGATCCCGGGCGCATGAAGAGTTTTCAGGAGGCCATCCAACTCGCCCGAAAACTCGCCCGCCAGCGCCTGGCGAAAGACCCACGGGACCCGGAAGGGCTTTTCGCTCTCGCACTCTCCGCAGGAATGGAATCGAATGCCGAATTGATTCTCAAAAAAGAACACCTGGAAGCCTTGAAGCGGCTCAAAGAAGCCAGCGTGCATGCCAAGGAATTGCTTGCGCAGCAGCCAGACGCCAACGACGCGTACGTTGCGCTGGGCACGGCCAACTACATTATCGGAAGCCTTTCGGGAGGTAAGCGTTTCCTGCTCCGGTTCGGAGGTATCCACGGCGACAAAAAGCTCGGCATGGAACAGCTTGGAAACACCATTGAAAAGGGACGATACCTGCAGCCGTACGCCAAGATTTTGCTGGCCTTGGCGGCTCGCAGGGAAAAACAAAATCCCCTGGCGCAGAAACTGTTTCACGAATTGAGCGAGGAATTTCCGGAGAGTGCGCTCTACGCCGCTGAATATGCAAAAGCGTTGGGGCGGCCCATTCCTGCCCAGATGCATCCCTAGGCTTGTTTACTTGCCTTTCCCCCCGCCATCGGGCGCCCCTTCGAAAAAATCATTCGCAATCTCTCTGATGGATTAGAATCGCGTTCCGCAGGTGACGCGCACGTTCAGTCAGCTGCACGAGGCGGTGAAACGTGTTCCAAAAGGACCTGTTGAAGGGTCGTGCGATTTTTCTTACCGGCGGAGGGTCGGGACTCGGCAGGGCGATGGCGTTGCGGTTTGCTGAACTGGGCGCGCGCATGTTCCTCGTCGGCCGGCGGGAAGAGCCGCTGCGAGAGACGTGCGATGAGATCCACCGGACGGGCGGTGCAGCTGCGTACACGAGTTGCGACGTGCGGGACTACCAAGCCGTTGAAGCCGCGGCAGCAAAGGCTGAGGAACAATTCGGCGAAATCAACGCGCTCGTCAACAACGCTGCCGGAAACTTCATGGCACGCACCGAAAAACTGACTCCCAATGCCTTCAACGCCGTCGTCGGCATCGTACTGAACGGATCATTTAACTGCACGCAAGCATTTGGCAAGCGCTGGATTTCCCGAAAGCTCGGCGGCAATGTGCTGAATATCGTAACCACCTACGCGGCGGCCAACTGCGGCTCGGGGTTTGTCGTGCCATCGGCTTGCGCGAAAGCGGGCGTTTTGGCGATGACCACTTCGCTCGCCGTGGAATGGGCGAAATATCACATTCGGCTGAACGCCATCGCGCCGGGGCCATTCCCGACGGAAGGCGCGTGGTCGCGGCTGATGCCTTCGAAGCCATTCGAAGATCACGTCAAGGACAAGCATCCCATGAAGCGCTTCGGGCGGCATGCGGAGTTGGCCAATCTCGCGGCGTTTCTCATCAGCGACATGGCCGAGTACATCAACGGCGAATGCGTGGTGATCGACGGCGCGCAATGGCTACGCGGCGCCGGCGAATTCAATGACCTGCTGCTGTTACCCGAGGCCGCTTGGGAACAAATGGAAGCAGCGCGTCAAAAGAAATCTTGAAGCACTCTACTGAGGCAGCGCGCGTTTCCGAAGTTCAACCCGAAGTTTGATCTCCCCGACGGATTGCCCATTCGATTCTGCATGAACGCTGATTTCCTGCGGCTCCAGTTTCTTTGCGCCATTTTCAGCAAGCGCGGGCAAGGTGATTTCGATGCGCGTGGCCGCGACTTGCTTTGCCGCCACTGTAAACTTCCCGGTGCCGTCTTGCGTCGTCCACCCCGTGGGCAAAGCGACCGAGAGGGTGACCTCCTGAGTCTTTGCGGTTCGATTGCGAACCCATAACGGAATCACCAGCGTACCGGGAGCCTGCAGGGCGATCTCCGGCGGCTCGGGATGCGGGAGATTGGTGAGCCCATGAGCGCGCCGAAATTCAGCGTAGAAACTGTACGGGCCGCCGAGCTCCACCGATAAATTCGGCAGTGCAGGTTCAGGAGAAACATCGGATCGGGCGAAGGGAATCGCACCCGGCGTGAGGCCATCGAAAAGATCTCCGGTCACGCTGCCCCCAACCAGCGATTTGCCGAGCACGAAATGCAATGCGTCGGTCCAGCCGCCGTCGGAGGTGGCCATCTTTTCGATTTGTGCTTCGTCCATTTGGGCGATTTTATCGAGAAAGGACTTGGCTTGCGTCTGGTGAGCGCGAAACGAATCGAGCGCCATCCGCCAGTACGGTTGCTTGCTCAACTTGGAGATTTCCTTCACGGAGTAGTCCGGGCCTTTCCCGCGAAAAATATCTTCGCGGTCCGCGTCCGCAAAGTAATAAATCTTCTTGGGCTGCCAGGGCCGCAGGTTCTCAAGAAAAGGTTCGAGGCGTTTGGTCGGGCCCGCCAGTTGCTCGGGGAACGAGGCGGGATCGCCCGCCAAATCGAATGCTTCCGTCGCCAGCACGCCGGAAGCTTGATGGTCCCCGTGGTCTTCGCCAATAAATGTACCCGGCAAAAACGTTAGGATGACTTCCGGGTGGGTCAAACGAACGAGGCGCACAAGTTGCTCGAGCGAGGCGCCGTGATCCCAGTTCGCCAGCGACTGCAATACGTTCTGCGATGCCGTATCCTGACCGCCGAGAAACCACACGTTGGTAATGCCCAGCGTCGTGAGAGCGTTCCGTGCTTCGATTTCGCGGATGGCGCCGAGCGCCGCGGCTTGCTCCGCTCCGGCTTCATTCGCGCCGCTGCTGCCGCGCGTGCCAAACACAACTGCTATTCGTTTATGCTCGTCGAGCGCACGCGCCAGATACGGAGTAGCCGCGCCCTCGTCATCCGGATGTGCCACAACCAGGAGAATGTCCGCTTTGTAGCGTTCGTCGGGCAGCGGAAGCGCTTTCGGCTCCTGTGCGTCGCTCGCCAGCACTGGGAAAAAGAGAAAAAGTGCGAAAAGTAGACGTCTCGCCAATCGTTTCATTCACGGGCCTCTGAAATTTTCGACGGTCACCGAAGAGACCAATGAGTTTACCCTGTTAGAGAGCCTGGGCGAAACGCGCGCTGAACACGCCGGCACAACATTGACACTTTTGCCGTGTTCCATGCGTAAGAGGAAGCAGGGACTTGCCTATGCGCTCGTCGAAGAGTTCTTATCTCCGTCTTCTCGCAGTGGCGTATGTCTCTCTGCTCCCCCTTGCTCCCGGGGCGCCTGCGTCTGTTTCGGCAGCGGATGATCCGCTTGGCGCAGCCGTTGAAGCTGCCAGGAAAACCCACGATGAGAAACAATTGCAATCCTTGAAGGGGCAACTCGAACAGTCGATCGTTCAGAACCCTAACGATGCGGGCATCTATCTTGATTTGGCGAGAGTGCATGAGTATTTCCTGGACGTGTATGAGATGCGCAAAGACAAAAAGGCCGCGGGAGAAGCGGTGGATAAGGCCATTGACGTGGCCCAGCGCTCCATTCAGCTCAATGATAAATCCGCCGATGCCCACAGCCTGCTGGCCGATCTCTACGGAAGAAAAATTTCATTGGGCAACCCCATGTTTGCAGGCCCGAAGTTCGGCCCGAAAGTCAAAGAGGAAAATGCCAAGGCTATGGCGCTCGATGACAAGAATCCTCGTGTCTGGGCCAGCCTTGGCCGTCAATATCTGATGACTCCGAAGATGTTTGGCGGCGACGTTAGCAAGGCCATCGAGAGTTTTCAGAAATCCCTGGCCATCGGCACCTCGCAGGACGAAACCTGGGTATGGTTAGCCAAGGCCTTTCAAAAACAGGGGGATATGAGCAAAGCACGGGACGCGGTGCAACACGCTTTGTTGTTGAATCCGGAGTCTCGTTTTGCCCAGGCAGCTGCGGCCAGCGTGGAGAAATAAATAGGTCTCTACGAAGTTTTTAAGATTCTCCTTCTTCGAGCGAGCAGGACCGCGGCGCATGTTTTTCTGTCGCAAGCTCTGCGGCGGACTGTGGTGGACTTCACGGAGACGATTGCGCTGGCCGCTGCTTCGCTGAGTATTGATTACGAACTGCCGATGGCGGACGCAATTATTTATGCCACGGCTCGGGCCCACCAGGCGGAGCTGATCACGTCGGACGCGCATTTTTCAGGACTTCCGGGCGTCACGCTGATTTAGTCACAGACTGGGTTAGGTTTCGATTCGTCTGCCGCGCCTTGACCGGTTGGAACAGCGCCGATAAGCTTAGAGTTTCTCCTTCCGGGTGAACACGCACATGGAGCAGATTCACATCACATTGCCGGATGGCAGCGTCAAAGAGGTGCCCAAAGGCACGACACCCGCCGACGTCGCGAGAAGTATTTCTCCGCGGCTCGCCGATGCCGCGCTTGTGGCGCGCGTCGCCGCGCCCAACGACGGCGAAGGCGAGCTGATCGACTTGCGCCGCCCTCTGGATCACGACGTGAAGCTGCAAATCCTCACGGAAAGAGATCCCGATGCGCTCTTGGTGTTCCGGCATTCCGCCGCGCATCTGCTCGCCGCTGCGGTGATGGAGTTGTATCCCAACGTGAAGCTCGGCATCGGTCCGCCAATCGACACAGGCTTTTTCTACGAATTCCTGCGCGATGAGCCGTTCACTCAGGAAGACCTCATCAAAATCGAAAAGAAGATGCACGAACTCGCCGCCCAGGACTTGCCCAACGAGCGCAAGCTAATTTCCAAGCCGGAAGCCCTGGACCTCTACAAGAAAAGCAACCAGATTTTTAAGTGCGAGCTCGTGGAGGAAAAAGCCACTGAGCCGATGGTTTCTTTCTACACCACCGGAAAATTCATCGACTTCTGCCGCGGCCCGCATATTCCTTCCACCAAGCGCATTCAGGCATTCAAGCTCATGAACGTCGCCGGCGCGTACTGGAAAGGACAGGAAGGCAATCCCCAGCTCCAGCGCATTTACGCAGTCGCTTTCTTCACGCAGAAAGAGCTGGACGCGCATTTGCACCGCATCGAAGAGGCCAAGCGCCGCGATCACCGCAAGCTCGGCACGGAACTCGATCTCTTCAGCATTCAGGAAGAAGCCGGCCCAGGCCTCATTTTCTGGCACCCCAAGGGCGGGCTCGTTCGCAATATCATCGAAACCTGGCTGCGAGACGAATTGCAAAAACGCGGCTACGATCTTGTCTACACGCCGCACATCATGCGTCTGGACCTCTGGAAGACCAGCGGCCATACCGGCTTTTACAAGGACAGTATGTTCGGTCCAGTGGAAGTCGAAAAAGCCGACTACCAGCTCAAGCCCATGAACTGTCCCGGTCACATTTTGATTTACAAGTCGAAGCTGCGCAGCTACCGCGACCTGCCCGTCCGCCTCGCCGAGCTCGGCACCGTCTATCGTTACGAACGCAGCGGCGTGCTCCACGGCTTGCTTCGCGTCCGCGGCTTCACCCAGGATGACGCGCACATCTTCTGCATGCCCTCGCAAATCGAAAGCGAAGTCGAGGCCTGCGTCGATTTCGCCTTCGCGGTGATGAAAAATTTCGGCTTCGACCAATTCGAACTCGAGCTTTCCGATTGGGATCCCGCGCATCCGGAAAATTACGCCGGCAAGCCCGAAGACTGGCATCGCGCCACGGCCGCTCTCGCCGACACCATGAAGCGCATGAACATCCGGTACAAAAAGATGGCAGGCGAAGCGGCGTTCTACGGCCCGAAAATCGACGTGAAGCTCATCGACGCCATCGGCCGTTCCTGGCAGCTCACCACCGTGCAGTTCGATTTTAACCTCCCCGCGCGTTTCGGCCTGCAGTACGTCGGCGCAGACGGCGCAAAGCATCAGCCGCTCATGGTGCACCGCGCGCTGCTTGGCTCCGTCGAGCGCTTCTTCGGAATCTTGATCGAGCACTACGCGGGCGCCTTCCCGCTGTGGCTCGCGCCCGTGCAGGTGGAAGTCTGCCCGGTCAGCGAAAAAGTGGCCGATTACGCCAAGCACGTCACCGAAACTCTGAAGCGCCACAATCTTCGTGTTCACCTCGACGACCGCAACGAAAAGCTGCCCGCAAAAATCCGCGACGCGCAGCTCCAGAAAATTCCCTACATGCTCGTGGTCGGCCCCAAGGAGGCCGAAGCCGTCACTGTCTCCGTCCGCCATCGCAGCAAAGGCGACCTCGGCCCCAAGCCCCTCGCCGAAGTCGTCGAGTCGCTCCGGCAAGAAGTCGATTCCCGTTCTACGAGTTAGATCTCATCGCGAATCTTGATTCATCGTGCCGTGGGGACCTCACAAATTATCCTGAATGAAAACGTCTTCGCTCAGGGCGTGCGTCTCCTGGCCGATGGCGACGCCCATTTGGCTGAAGTCGTGCAAGAGTATGGCCCTCCGCCCTTGTGGGTGCGCGATCCAGGTTTCCCCACACTCGTCCACATCATCCTCGAACAGCAAGTCTCCCTAGCCTCCGCGAAAGCGGCCTTCGACCGTTTGAATGCCGCCGTCCGCCCGCTCACTCCCGGCCGCTTCCTGAAGCTCACCGACGCGGAGTTGCTGCGCATCGGCTTCAGCCGCCAGAAGACTCTATACACGCGCCTGCTCGCCGAATCGCTGGCGCGCCGCTATTTCGATTTGCGAGAGCTGCACAACCTGCAAGACGATGCTGCCCGCAAGATGCTGGTGGTATTCAAAGGCATCGGTAAATGGACTGCTGACATCTATCTATTGAGTGCGCTTCGGCGCCCGGATATCTGGCCGACCGGCGATCTGGCCTTGGCGACGGCAGTGCAGGAAGTAAAACGCCTCCGCCGTCGCCCATCACCGGAGAAGCTCGAAAAAATGAGCGCACCCTGGAAGCCGTGGCGCGCCGTCGCCGCCCGCCTATTTTGGCATCATTACTTGAGCAAGCGCGGGCAGCGCACTTCAGAGATTTCGCTCTAGCTGGACGATCATGAGTTTGCTCACCGGAGGTCACGAATGTCGCAACCGCTCTCACGGCGTATCTTTCTCGCGCTAACCGGAGGCGTTATTGCCGTGCCGTCCGTATCCTGGGCGGCAGACTCGGAAGAGGAAGATCAGGTGCCCGCATTGCTCGATCACATCATTCTCGGCTGCAACGATCTCGATCGCGGCATCGATTTGGTCGAAGAGAACACCGGCGTGCGCCCAGCCATCGGCGGCGTCCATCCCGGCCGCGGCACGCGCAACGCACTCCTCTCGCTCGGAGCGCGCCGCTATTTGGAAATCATCGCCCCGGACCCCGCGCAACACGAAATTGTCCACTTCCCGCAAATCCGCGCCATGACCGATCCGCGCCTCATCGGCTGGGCCGTCCATCCTCCCGACATCGCTGCCATCGCCAAGCAACTTGGCGAAAACAAAATCGCCTTCCAAGGCCCCGACGACGGCTCCAGAAAGCGCCCCGAGGGCCGCATCCTCACCTGGAAAACCGTCAATCTTGCCGACGACCGCCACGGCCTGCTCCCCTTCTTCATCGAATGGAGCGCGGACTCCGTCCATCCTTCCGAGGACGCTCCAAAGCGTTGCAGCCTGACGTATTTCGAAATCATGAGCGTGGATCCGGACGAACTCTCGCTGACCTTCAAACGCATCGGCCTCGAACTCCCCGTCCAGCGCAGCGACAAAGCCCGGCTCCGCGCGCTCATCAGCGGACCCAAAGGCGACCTTGGGCTCACGACCTGAGCCAGAAGCTACATATTAGGATTGTGTTGTGGTGCTTGGCTGACGAGAGGATGGCGGCGTGAGTTATTCCGGCGATCCCGCTTCATCCCGTGCCGCGCGCCAGGACTTGCGCGCCATCCGAAATTTGTGCACCAGTCGCCAAAGCATCAGAGCGGAGGCTAAACCCAAGATAATTCGCTGAGGCCAGCTCAAATGCTCCTGGATAAGCGCGTTTGCCAGGCCAATGCTCAGAACCCACGCAAAGATCATCCACGGACGAGGTATAATTTGTCGGCTCCTAATAGCCGTATACTACTGCCTCTTTTGCTATCGCAATCCTTGTTGTCACGAGCCAAAAGAGCCGTGCTATACTTTGAAGCCCATCCCCTGGCGCTTTCGCACCGTGTGGGGTGGGTTGTGAATTCGGGGCCATCCTTGGATCTGCCGGCGAAAACTGTTGCTTGTCTGCCGCTTCCTGGCCGCGAATAACGAAGTGCTTGAGGGGGACTTATCGCAGAACGCAGCTTCCGGCAGAGCGACCGTATTCGCGTTAACGAACGAATACGGGCGCGCGAGATCCGGGTGATTGATGAAGAGGGCGGCCAGCTCGGCGTCATGCAGCCGTTTGAAGCCATAAAGCTGGCCAAGGAAAAGGGGCTCGATCTGGTGGAAATTTCGCCCACGGCCGATCCGCCCGTTTGTAAGATCACCGACTACGGCAAATATCTCTATCAGGCCAACAAAAAGGCTCACGAGCAGCGCAAGAGCAGCCGCGGTTCGCAGTTGAAGGAAGTCAAGTTTCGGCCCGCCACCGCGGAGCACGACTATCAGGTTCGCAAGAGCCAGATCATCCGCTTCCTCGGCGAAGGCCACAAAGTGCGCGCCATGATTTTTCATCGCGGGCGCGAAATGGCGCACCAGGAAGTGGGCCGCGCCAAGATGAACCGCTTGCTTATGGAGATTGGCGACCAGGGCCAGATCGAAACCATGCCGCGCATGGAAGGCAACGTCCTGGTGGCCTTGCTGGCCCCGAAGAAAGGCGTGAGCGTCGCCAAAACCGCGGGACAGCCGTCATCCAGCGCCCCGCAGTCGCAGTAGTCGGCGAAAAAGAACGCATCAGCAAGCTCGCGATGATCATGTAGCGGCGGACTTCCGTCCGTCCTCCTCGGTGCCACCACCGAATCTCAGGAGAGGGAATCAAGCAATGCCAAGGAACGCATCGAAACCAAAATTGAAATTGAAGACCCACCGCGGCGCCAGGAAGCGCTTCAAGTTCACGGCGAACGGCAAAATCAAGCGCGGGCACTCCGGCAAGCGCCACTTGATGGGTACAAAAAGGCCCGGCCGTATGCGCAAGCTGAAGAAGCTGACGCTGGTGAACAAAGCAGACGTGGCCAGCGTCAAGCAGATGCTTCCCTACGGCTAGATCGAGTTTCTATGTAGGGGCGCAGCATGCTGCGCCCCTTTTTTGAGACCAACGGCCATTAACCGAGTTCGAATTTCGCCGTTGGTCGGCTCGAATTTCTCAGAGGGCCGCTTTCGGGCGTGCCCTCCAAGGAAAATGCGGGACGCAAGTCCCGCAACATCGTGCCAGGCAGCGCTTCACGGGTGCCTGCCGGCCGATAAGCCGAGAAGTAAATCATCGCCGCAAGGCGATCGTGAAATGCGGCAGGCAGTTCATACCTGGAGACAAACCCGTTGCGGAGCGCGCTTTCTTGCGTGTTCACGGATCCTGTTTGTCTCCTTAGAGCATTTGGTCGTGGTTTTGCGAAGTCCGAGGTGTTTCTTTGTAGTTGCGGGTTCTTAGAGCCGCCCGAAAGAAACTCCTTTCTTCCCAAACCTCGGCTTAAAAAAAAACCGAAGGAGAAAACCCATGGCACGCGTAAAACGCGGCACCAAGCGCCGGGCACGGCGCAAGAAGTATCTCAAGAGGACAAAGGGCTTTTTCCTCACCAAGAGCAAGCTCTACCAATCCGCCCAGGAAGCCGCCAATCGCGCCGATCGTTACGCCAAGCGCGACCGCCGCGTCAAAAAACGCGAGTATCGCAAGTTGTGGATTCAGCGCGTCGGCGCAGCCGCACGAAACAACGGCCTGACCTACGGCCAGTTGATTCATGGCCTTAAGGTTGCCGGCGTCTCGCTCGACCGCAAAATCCTAGCCGATATCGCGGTGAGGGACGCCGCGGCGTTCACATCGCTCGTGGCGACAGCGAAAGCCGCCGCGCCACCGCCAGTCAAGGCGAAAAAAGCGTAACGCTGTAGCTCACCCCTTTAGGGGTGAGGCTTTTGGCATTTTGTCATTCCGGGCGAAGCACGGAATCTCTCTTTATCTTGTCGGTTACACAGATGCAATGAGAGATTCCGATCTCCGCTCTAAGCGACAATCCCGCGATAGGCGGGATACACTCCGGGGAACAGATCGATGTCAGACATCCTTGAAAAGACCAATATTCGTTTCGGCGATCTCGGCGTGTCCGGTGATAGGGAAATAGAATCTCTCTTTAGGCAGATTTTTGATCGGGCGAACAATGAAGTGAACTCTGTCGGCGGCCCCGGGGATTTGGAATCATTTCGAGTGCGGTGGGTTGGCCGCAAGAACAGCGTCTTCTCCAGAATACAAGACAATTGGCTGGTGCCTGCTCGCTCCGAAGAGAAGAGGTGGGTTGGTGGCTTCTTCAATTCCTACAAGAAGCAAGTCGAGCAGATAATTGAAGAGCGTAAGAGTGCTATTGAGATTCTCGAAACTAAGGACTCGTCGCGGGGCGCGTCGGAAGTCGACCTCTCCCTCCCCGGCGTCATCCGCCCTATCGGCTCGCATCACCTGATCCGCCAGGTCTTCCAGGAGATTGAAGACATTTTTTTCTCCATCGGCTTCTCCATCGTCGAAGGCCCCGAAATCGAAACGCCCTACTACAATTTCGAAGCCCTGAACATTCCAGAATTCCATCCCGTGCGCGACGATATGGATACCTTTTATCTGGATTTGCCGAAAGGCGCGAAGACGCCGCTTCTTCTCCGCACGCACACCTCGCCCATGCAGATTCGCACCATGGAAAAGCAGAAGCCGCCCGTGCGCGTCATCGTTCCCGGCAAGGTCTATCGCCGCGACAATCCCGACGCCACCCATTCCTTCGCCTTCCACCAGATCGAAGGCTTGGCCGTCGACACCGACATCACTTTCTGCGATTTCACCGGCACTATCGAATATTTCGTAAAACAGTTTTTCGGCTCCAGCGTCAAAACTCGTTTCCGTCCCAGCTATTTTCCGTTCACCGAGCCCAGCGTCGAGTTCGACGTCTCCTGCTTCCAGTGCGACGGCACGGGGGCGCTCGCCGATGGCGAGCGCTGCAACCTCTGCAAGGGGATCGGCTGGATCGAGGTCGGCGGCGCCGGCATGGTCGACCCCGACGTGCTCGGCTTCGTCGAGTCCAACGGCTACGACCCGGAGGTCGTGCAGGGGTTCGCATTCGGCATGGGGGTCGAGCGGATCGCGATGCTGCGCCACGGCGTCCCGGACCTGCGCCGCTTCTTCGACAACGACGTGCGGATGCTGGAGCAGTTCGGATGAGGGTCCCGTACTCATGGCTCCGCGAGTACTGCGACCCCGGCGTCGAGGTCGCGGAGATCGCCGAGCGGCTGGTGATGACCGGGACCGAGGTCGAGCGGATCGGCATCGCCGGCCCGCCCAAGCCGGACAACTTCGTCGTCGGCAAGGTGACGGCGGCCGACCAGCACCCTGACGCCGATCGCCTCCGCGTCTGCACGGTCGACGTCGGCGACGGCGAGCGCACGATCGTCTGCGGCGCCCCCAACGTCGCCGCCGGCCAGACCGTCGCCGTGGCGCTGCCGGGGGCGCGGATGCCGGGCGGCGAGAAGCTGCGTAAGGCGAAGCTGCGCGGGGTCGCCTCGGACACGGCCGCGCTCGACGGCGCGCTCGACGCGATCCAGGGGCCGAAGGTGCTGGTCGGGCACTCGTACGGCGGGCTGCTGGTCAGCGAGTTGGCGAGCCGGACGCCCGACGTGACCGCGCTCGTCTACGCGGCGGCGTTCATCCCGCAAGCCGGGGAGACGGCCGGGCAGCTCAACTCACAGTTCCCCGGATCGCTGATCGGCCCCACGACCACCCACACGGTCAGCAGCCCGGACGGCCCCCAGGTCTACGTGAACCC
>Ga0137409_10000964_pt1 | contig 31317 bp, 31 predicted proteins | sample CZODoug1_16funga_FD_122059 | JGI IMG/M metagenome (GOLD analysis project Ga0137409, IMG submission 122059) | Vadose zone soil fungal communities from Angelo Coast Range Reserve, California, USA - CZODoug1_16fungal (Hybrid Assembly) | ecosystem: Environmental > Terrestrial > Soil > Vadose zone... | reverse complement strand
CGTCGGGTCGCCTAAATCACCATCCGGATTGGTGGGCAAGGACCCGCGATCTGTCCAGGAAGCACCCCCGTTGGTGGATTGAGAAAAGCCCGTGAACTTGAAGGTGGTCGTGCCATTGAAAAGGGCGGAGTCGTTAAAGCCGCAAACCACGTTCGAGCCGCCCGCAAGGATCAGAGTCGTCTCGCTTTGTGTGTCCTGGCGCGTCGAATCGGTCGTCGGATCATTGACCAATGGGTTGGCCAGGCCGCTGGAAGGGCTGGCGTTCCTGGCCCACATCCCGTCCGAAAAGTTGCCATCAGTACCGATTGCATCCTCGGGGACATCGACGGGTCGTTTGTGTTTCGGACGGCGTGTTCGGCGGCTTGAAGAGCCGCGATCGCGTCGACTCATGGCGTGATTATAACAGGGCCACCAAGGCGACGCCGTGTTGCGGCCAGGAAAAAGAAAAGGCGGATCGTTGATCCGCCCTCCAGTATTGCCTTGGGGCAATTGGCAAGCTTTTGACAAACTTACCAACGGACCCCTACTGCCGCTCACGCTAAGTCGTTCGTAGGATTAATCGGGGCGAGAGGATTTGAACCTCCGACCCCCTGGTCCCGAACCAGGTGCTCTAGCCAGGCTGAGCCACGCCCCGATGAGAAAACCCAACTATATTAGCACGAGCGATGCGGGACCTGCGGGCACTTTGCGGGCGCAGCGGTTGCATCATCTTTAATGGGTGTGATAGTTTCTCGGACGCCAGTGTGAAATGAGGCACCAGATCTCTGGACGTGCTGGCGTGGTTCCCCCGATGTCGTTGAGGGCGAACCCGTGAAATTACAGAGCGGGACGGCCTTCGGCGGCTGCACCACCGTCGAACGTCAAAAAAATCAAAGACAAAGGCGTTAGTTCGTTTTGAAGAAGGTGGAGAATTCCGTGTTCGCTAATCCGGGTACCCTCCGCGGGCGTGCCAGGGCGCCGTCCTCTCCCATGAGAGGATGGATTCCCATTGCGCTGCTTACCGCTGTTGTCTCTATCCTGCCGGGTTGCACTCCGCAACCGAACGTCAAGCCGATTGTCGCGAGCCAGTCGGATCCTTATCAGGCGCGGCGATGGAGCTCGCCCGTTTTCACTTCTGCGCATGCGACTTTCACGGAAGCCGCCAAACATTTTCTCAGCGTCCGCCCGAAGCCGGTGCAGCCGCTGGATTTTCCCCACAAGATTCATACGGAAGACATTGCCGTCAGTTGTACGGATTGCCATGTGGGAGTAACCAAAGGCGCGGTTGCCGGAATTCCGGGCGTGAATGTCTGTATCAGCTGCCACGCCGATATCGGCGACCCGAATGACCCGAGGATTATCATGATCCGGGACTATGCAAAACGAGGAGAGGATTTGCCCTGGCAGCGTGTTTACGGGTTTTTCGAGGAGTCGCACATTCGTTTCAACCATGCGCCTCACATTCGCGCCAAGGTCGACTGCGCCACATGCCATGGCGACGTCGCATCCATGACCGTGGCCGAACGAGTTGTCAATCACACGATGGGCTTTTGCATCGAGTGTCACAAGACGAAACAGGCATCGAACGACTGTCTCGTCTGTCATTTTTGACACATGGATCGCCGCCAATTCATCAAAGCAACCGCCCTCACCGGGACCAGCGCCACGCTTGCGAGCTGCGGCAATCCCGAATATCACCTGATTCGCTTCATCCCTGAAGAAGTACTCACACCCGGCATTGCGGTCCTGAAGCCGAGCGTGTGCCCGCTGTGTTCAGCCGGCTGCGGGCTGAGCGTGCGTGTCATGGAAGGAGAAGCCGAGGTGATTCGCAAAAACCAGCTTGGCGTAACGAAGATGGGCCTCGCGAAGAAACTCGACGGCGATCCCGCCAATCCCGTCAACCAGGGCAAGCTTTGCGTGCGAGGACAGGCTGCGATTCAGGTTACGTATCATCCCGATCGTCTCGGGCATCCGCTCAAGCGAACCGGCGCGCGCTTCACCGGTCAGTTCCAGGAAGTGACCTGGGACGAAGCGTTGTCGGAGCTCATCTCGAAGCTCGATTCGCTGGCCATGGCGAACGATCAAAAATCGCTGGCGTTTTTGACGCGGCCTCCAAGGGGGCTGCGAGCCGATCTGGTCGCGGAGTTTGCGAACCGCTTCGGGGCTCCCGCGCCGATCACGTTCGAATTTTTCAGTGAGGACGTCCTGCGACGCGCCAACGCGCTCAGTTTCGGAAGAGAGCAGCTGCCGACTTTCGATTTCGGGGAATCGCGATACGTGATTGCGTTCGGCGCCGATTTCCTGGGGACGTGGAACTCGCCCGTGTCGCAAAGTGTCGGATACGGCCAGATGCGGCAGGGACGGCCGGGAATGCGCGGGAAGTTCATCCAGGTGGAAACGCGGATGTCGCAAACGGGCGCCAACGCCGACGAGTGGGTTCCGATGAAGCCCGGACTCGATGGCGTGCTCGCGCTCGGGCTCGCGCACGTCATCATGAAGACCGGCGGCCGAAGGCCGGACACGGCGGGCCGCGCCGGAACGTTGATTGAAGGTTGGGCCGGGGGCCTGGCCGAATATTCGCCTCAGGAAGTGGAAAAACGCACCGGTGTTGCGGCCGCGCGCATCGAAAGGCTGGCGAAAGAATTTGCGGAACAGCGGCCGGCCGTGGCGCTGATCGGAGGCGCTCCGCTGGCGCAAACGAACGGCCTGTTCAGCGCGCTTGCGGTGAATGCGCTCAATGCGCTGGTGGGAAGCGTAGAAACGGCGGGCGGGGTCTTTTTTACGCCTCAGGCAAAGGTGAACGCTCCGGCTCGATCCATCGATAAAATTGCAGATTCGAACATCCAGTTGCTTCTGATCGATGGCGCGAATCCCGTTTTCGCGACGCCGCACTCCTGGAAAGTGCGCGAGACGTTGATGAAGATTCCCTTCATCGTCAGCTTTGGAAATTTTCTGGACGAGACGAGCACGCTTGCGGACCTGATTCTTCCGGATCACTCGTTCCTGGAATCGTGGGTTGAGAGCAGGCCCGAGTCCGGCGCAAAGACAGCGGTGACGACCGTTGCGGGGCCGGTCATGCGGCCGCTTCACGATACGCGGGCCATGCCGGATGTGCTGCTGGAGGTTGGGCGGAAGCTGAAGAAGCCGTTGAGTCCCGCACTTCCGTGGCAGACGTTCGAGGAGATGGTTCGAAGCTCGGAGAAATCGCCGGCGGTCATAGACCGCCGCTACAGCGGGGCGGCGCGCACGGTGAATTTTATCGCGCCGCAATTTGATGGGGATGCCGGCGAGTATCCGTTTCATTTTCTGCCGTACGCATCCGCGGCGTTCTTCGATGGCTCCACTGCGCATTTGCCCTGGCTGCAGGAATTACCGGATCCGCTCTCGAGCGCGATGTGGAGCAGCTGGGTGGAGATCAATCCACAGACGGCCGCAAGACTGCAGATTGGTCAGGGAGATCTTGTGGAGATCACATCGAGCCAGGGTGCTTTGCGGGTTCCCGCGTTTGTGTCGCCGGGGATTGCGCCCGATGTGATTGCGATGCCGGTCGGACAGGGACATGAAACGTTCACGCGTTACGCCAGCGGGCGTGGAGAGAATCCGATCAGCATTTTGGCGCCGGTAAAAGAAAAAGAGACCGGTGCTCTGGCGTGGGCTGCGACGCGCGTGAAAATTGCGAAAGCCGGCGCGGCGGATGGGCGGTTGATCTTGTTTGCCGGTTCGCTGCGGGAGTATGCGCCGGAGCATGATCACCGGTAAGAAATCCGGCCGCGAATTACGCGAATGACGCGAACGGGCGCATTAAATGGATTTGTTGAAGCGCCCGTTCGCGTCATTCGCGTAATTCGCGGCTAAGAAGTTTGTCGAAATGAGGAGCAACCGATGTCACATCGATGGGGAATGGCAGTTGACCTGGACCGATGCACGGGCTGTGAAGCCTGCGTCACGGCATGCCGCGCCGAAAACAATGTTCCCACCGTGGGGCCGGAACAGGCGGCGCGGGGCCGCGCGATTAACTGGATTCGCGTTGAACGTTATTACGAAGGCGAGTTCCCCGATGTGCGCGTGAAGTTCAGGCCGGTGCTCTGCCAGCATTGCGACGCGGCACCGTGCGAGCCGGTGTGTCCGACATACGCGAGCCATCATACGGAGGAAGGCCTCAACGCCCAGGTCTACAACCGATGCATCGGTACGCGGTATTGCGCGAACGCGTGTCCTTACAACGTCCGGTTTTTCGATTTCGCGAATCCGGTATGGGACAAACCCCTCCATCTTCAACTGAACCCGGACGTATCCGTTCGGGAAGTCGGTGTGATGGAAAAGTGTACGTTCTGCGTGCAGCGCATTAATGAAGGTAAGACTCGGGCAAAAGCGGAAGGCCGGGAAGTAAAAGACGGCGAGATCAAGCCGGCATGCGCGCAGGCGTGCCCGACGACGGCGATCGTTTTCGGCGACCTGAACGACCCCGAAAGCGAAGTTTCGCGTCTGTCGCGTTCCCCTCGCGGATCGAAGCTGCTCGAGGATCTGGGTACAAAGCCGAAGATCACTTACTTAAGATGAACCTGGAAAAGAAAAACAAGATCAACGACGACCTGCTGCGCCCGGTCCTCCATACTTCGCCGTGGTTCTACGTGATCCTTCTGGTGCTTGGCGGAATTATCGTGGCCGGCCTGGGGTCGTGGATGTACCAGATGTCGCACGGCCTCGTGGTGGCGGGTATCAAGTGGCCTGTCTACTGGGCCTTCTACATCACGAACTTTGTTTTCTGGATCGGCATCAGCCACGCGGGAACTCTGATTTCGGCGATCCTGCGACTTGTAAATGCAACCTGGCGCCGGCCGGTGACGCGATGCGCCGAGGTCATCACGGTCTTCGCGCTGATGATCGGCGCAATGTTCCCCATCATTCACCTCGGCCGGCCGTGGCTTGCCTTCTACCTCATGCCGTATCCCAGCGAGCGGGGAATATGGCCGAACTTCCGCTCGCCACTGGTGTGGGACTTCTTCGCGATCTCGACGTACCTGACGGGCAGCACCTTGTTCCTGTTTCTCCCGACCATCCCGGACTTCGCGCTCATGCGCGATCGCACGACCGGCTTGCGGCAAAGGATCTACGGGATGCTTTCTCTCGGCTGGCAGGGAACCACGAAGCAATGGCATCGGCTGGAATCGGCGATGCAGATCATGGCGATCGCGATTGTGCCGGTCGCGGTGTCGGTGCACACGATTGTGTCGTTCGACTTCTCGATGTCTCCCGTCCCGATGTGGCATTCGACTGTTTTCGGTCCCTACTTCGTGGCCGGTGCCATCTTCAGTGGAATCGCCGCGCTCATCGTCGCGATGGCCATCCTTCGGAAGGCTCTGCATCTCGAAGAGTATCTGCACCCGGTCCATTTTCACAATCTCGGAAAGCTGTTGCTGACGATGAGTCTGCTGTGGGGCTACTTCACGTTCGTCGAACGTCTCACAGTCTGGTACGGGAATGCGCCTGCCGAGATGGCCGTGTTCTGGGAGACGCAGACCGGGAGCTACGCGCCGTTATTCTGGACGATGGTGTTTTGCAATTTTGTGATTCCGCTGCCGCTGCTCGGCATAAGGCGATTGAGGACCATCACGGGCACAGTGATTGCATCCTCGCTGATCGTTGTAGGCATGTGGCTGGAGCGTTTCCTGATCATCGTACCGTCGCTGGCGATGAAGAATCTGCCTTACAGCTGGGGCTTCTACCGGCCGCAGCCGGTCGAGATCATGATCACGATCGCAACCTTCGCCGCAATGGCTTTTCTGTATCTGCTTTTCTCGAAATTCGTACCGATCATCTCGATCTGGGAACTCAAGGTCGGAGCGCATCCGCGCCCGGTGCTGACGCCACAGGAAGAAGAAGAGGCACAAGAACTCTGGAGGGTTCGGCCGTGAAAGCAGTCTACGCCCTGTACGCCGACCCGGACTCCGCGCAGCTTGCCGTTGACAGCTTGCGACGGGAAGGTGTGGCGGAACGCTCGATCACGGTCATTTCGTCGGAACCATTCGAAGAGTACGAGTTCAGCCGTCGCGACAAGCCCACCTGGATTTTCTGGCTCGCCACTGCCGGCGGAGCAGTTGGCCTCATCCTCGCTTATCTGCTGGCTTCAACGACGCAGAGGCTGTGGCCGCTGGTGACGGGAGGAATGCCGATTGTCGCCATGTGGCCAAACCTGATCATCATGTTCGAGCTCACGATGCTCGGCGCGATTATCATGACGGTGATCACGCTTCTCATTACTGCCAGACTGCCCACAACCCGATCGAAACTCTACGATCCGGAGGTCTCCAGCGGCAAAATCCTGGTCGGGGTTGAGAACGCGCCTGATGATTCGATTGAAAAACTAAAGCAGACGTTGCGCGCGACGGGCGGAGAGGTGAACGCGGGCTAAAGCCCGCGACTACATTTGGGGAGCATGCTCCCTCGAATGTAGTCGCGGGCTTTAGCCCGCGTTCAAAATCTACGGTTTTGGAAAGAATGTAGTCGCGGGTTTTTGACCGCTTTCCAGCCAGCGTGAGAAATGATCGAGGTAGCGGCTAGCTGTGCGATTGAGCTGAAGCGGACAAATCGAAACGTAACCCATCGCCATGGCTTCGTAATCCGTCATCGTTCCGGCCTCGCGCAAGCGCTCCTGGTCTTTGTGCAGTTCCTCGTGAAGCCAGAAATATTCGCGGCCGCGCGGATCGAGGTTCTCCACCAACACGGTCTTCCCTGCTCGGCGGCCCTGCCGCGTGACGCAGAACGCCCCATTCCACTCTTCCGGATAATTGACATTGAGAATCACGTCGGGTGGTAATCCATCTTCCAATACCTTGGCGGCGAGACGTGCAGCGACTCGCGCGGCCGGTGTGAAGTCGGGGTTCTGACGGGCGTAAGTGGAGATGGCGATTGCTGGAATTCCCTGGAGCGCCGCTTCGAATGCCGCCGCGACAGTTCCGGAGTAGGAGATGTCGTCACCCACATTGGCGCCGCGGTTCACTCCGGAAATCACCAGGGCAGGTTTCACCCTGAGGATTCGCAACGACGCGAGAATGACGCAGTCACTCGGTGTTCCCTGGACGGCGAAGCGATTCGGCGCAAGCTGCTGGAAGCGCAGAGGCTGATTCAGCGTAATGCACTGGCTCGTCGCGCTCATCTCGCGGTCGGGAGCGACCACGCTCACATGCCCGAGATCGGCGAGAGCGTCCTCCAGCGCTTCAAGGGCTGGTGATTGAATTCCATCGTCATTGGTAACCAGGATTAAAGGTTGCATGGCAGGCACAAAAAAATCGGGACGAGAGGATTTGAACCTCCGACCACACGCACCCCAAGCGTGTGCGCTACCAGGCTGCGCTACGTCCCGATGACCCCACTTTAGGTTTTCCGCTGGAGCAAAGTCAAGATATCCCGCAGTTGTTCTCGCACGTGGATCAACATCTTGTCGCGCTCGGAACCCTGGGGAGCCCGGTTTCGAGACAAATGCTTTCGCGCGCCGGGAATGGTGAAACCGCGGTCGTAGAGCAGTTCCTTTACTTTAAGGACCATCTCCACGTCCTTCCTCTTATATAGACGATGGCCGGACTTGGATTTTCCGGGAACGAGAGCTGGAAATTCGGTTTCCCAGAATCGCAGGACGTAGGGCTCGATTCCCGCGATTTCGCAGACCTCGCCGATTTTGAAGAAAAGCTTGTCCGGAATCTCTGGAGTGGGCATAGCGTAAGGAAAGCACAAGGACACAAAGTTACAAAGACTTGGCGGCTCGGGCTTTGGCGCGTTGTTTGATTATAATCGGCGTCCCCGTGAATGGAAATCGCTCTCGAATTCGATTCTCGATGAAACGCTCGAACGAAAAGTGCAGCTTGCGAACCTTGTTCGAAAACATGACAAACGTGGGTGGGTTGACTTTGACCTGTGCGATGTAACGAATTTTCACATCAGCCGGCAAACCGCCTCGTTGCAGGACCTCCTGATGTAGAAACTCATTCAAGTCCCTGGTCGGAACGCGCACAAATCTGGAACGGTGAACTTCTTCTATGATTCCATACAGTTTCTGGACCCGCTGACCGGTTTTGGCGGAAATGAAGACGATAGGCGCAAAGGAAAGAAACTTCAGTTTCTCCCGGATTTCCCGTTCGTAATCGGCGGTGATAGTGGGACCTTTTTCGACGACATCCCATTTGTTTACAGCAATGATGACGGATCGCCCGGCCTCCTGCGCGTATCCTCCGATATGGGCATCGACTGCGGTAACGCCCTCGGTGCCATCGATCAGCAAAATCGCCACGTCACTGCGCTCCAGGTGACGCCGGGCCATGATCACACTCAGCTTCTCGGCTCTGAGTTCAGTCTTACCTTTTCGTCGTATTCCGGCAGTATCTACAAACCGAATGGTCATAGTTCCGTGCCGAACGACACTGTCCACCGCGTCCCTGGTCGTGCCGGCGATCGGAGAAACCATGGCTCGCTCCTGACCTACAAGTCGATTCAGCAGAGTCGATTTGCCCACATTCGGCCGCCCGATAATGGCCACGCGAATCTCTTGTTCGGCATCTTCATTTTCTTCCATGGGCGCTGGAATGGAAATTGCTACTTGGTCCAATAGTTCGGTAATACCGCGGCCGTGTTCGGCTGACACTGGAAAGACATGGTTGAAGCCAAGCCGGAAGAATTCAGCGACTTCCGGTGCTTGCTTTTCCGAATCGATTTTATTGACAACCAGGAAAGTGGTCGCCCGGGTGCGTCGAAGAAGCCGCGCAAGTTCATGATCGGAGGCGGTTATCCCGGAGCGGCCATCGACGACAAGAAAGATGAGAGAGGCGCTCTCGATTGCTATTTGGGCCTGTTCAAGGATGCGAAGCGGGATTTCGGTTTCTTCGCCCGGAACAATACCCCCGGTATCAACAAGCTCGAAGGAGCGTCCGTTCCAGTTGGCCGTACCATAAATACGGTCGCGGGTAATGCCGGGCTCGTCAGTCACTATCGAACGGCGCTGCCCTATTATCCGATTGAATAGTGTGGATTTTCCGACGTTCGGCCGTCCAATGACTGCAATGAGGGGCAGTGGTAAGTCCATGAGGTGCTCCGGAGACAGCCTGAATCCGCTTTCCTTTTGCACAATAGCACATCAAAAGGTATTGGACCTGTACTGTCTCCCGGTGATTTATAGTAGGATCATCACCGTAACGGGTAGCGATTTGAAAACCAGTGATCGGAAGTTGCCCCGAAGCTGGCATCCAGCCTCGGCCAAATTTCCGATTTTTTTTTGGCCGCAGGAAACGTCGGGGGGACAGGCCATTGTCTCGACGTTAAGATAAGGTGAAAACGTATGCATGACCAGGCAGAGACCATCAACATTCTCAACGCCATCGCGAACGCACAGAGCCCGCAGGAGTACCAGGAACTGAACTGGGAGGGGTCTCTCGAGGACTACCTCAAGCTCGTGCAGGACACTCCGCGTGTGACGCGGAATGCGTTCCAGCGGATCTACGACATGATCCTTTCGCATGGCATGGACGAGTACTCCGAGCACAAGAAGAGGATCACGCGCTACCGGTTCTTCCGCGACGACAAGTACAACGGACGTGATGCGGTCTATGGCATTGACCAGAGCCTGAACCACCTGGTGGACATCTTCAAGTCGGCTTCGCGGAACTACGGTACCGAACGGCGCGTCATCCTGCTCCATGGTCCGGTGGGAAGCGCGAAGAGCACGATTGTCAGACTCCTGAAGAAGGGTCTCGAGGAGTATTCGCACACTCCGGCGGGAGCGATGTACACCTACGCGTGGACGAACATTGCGAACGACCTCGAGAAAGAAGTCTACGCGCTGGTCAACGACGAACTGCCGTGCCCGATGCGCGAGGAGCCCCTGCACCTGATCCCGCCCCCACAGCGAGCCAAGCTGGTCGAAGAGCTCATGCGCAACATCTCCGACAAATCGTATCAGATCCAGGTCGAAGGCGATCTGTGCCCCGCCTGCCGGCAGATGTATCGCGAACTGACGCGCCGCTACAAGGGCGACTGGTTCAAGGTCATGGATCACATCAAGGTCCGCCGCCTCGTGCTCTCGGAAAAGGATCGTAACGGCATCGGCACATTCCAGCCGAAAGACGAAAAGAACCAGGACTCCACCGAGCTGACGGGCGACATCAATTACCGGAAGATTGCGATCTATGGCTCCGACTCCGACGCCCGCGCATTCAACTTCGACGGCGAATTCAATGTCGCCAACCGCGGCATCATTGAATTCATCGAAGTCCTGAAGCTCGAGGTCGCGTTCCTCTACGACCTGCTCGGCGCCAGCCAGGAACACAAGATCAAGCCGAAGAAATTCCCGCAAACCGATATCGACGAAGTCATCATCGGCCATACGAACGAACCCGAATACCGCAAGCTCCAGAACAACGAGTTCATGGAAGCCCTGCGTGACCGCACCGTGAAGATCGACATTCCATACATCACGAAACTGTCGGATGAGATCAAGGTCTACGAGAAGGATTACAACGCCCAACGTATACGCGGCAAACACATCGCGCCCCACACGATTGCCATGGCCGCAATGTGGGCCGTCCTGACTCGTCTGGAGATTCCGAAAAAAGCCAACCTCACGCTGCTCCAGAAGCTGAAGCTCTACGACGGCAAGACGCTGGCCGGCTACACCGAAGACTCCGTGAAGGAACTTCAGAAAGAAGCCTCGCGCGAGGGCATGGACGGCATTTCGCCGCGCTACATCCAGGACAAGATTTCGAACGCGCTCGTCAACGAGCAGTTTGCGGGCTGCGTGAACCCGTTCATGGTCTTGAACGAACTGGAGAGCGGCCTGCGGCATCACTCGCTGATCAAATCGGACGAGCAGCGGAAGGGCTTCCGAGAACTGCTTGCGGTCGTCAAACATGAGTATGAGGACATGGTAAAGAACGAAGTCCAGCGGGCGATCTCGGCGGACGAGGAAGCGATCTCGCGGCTGTGTTCCAACTACATCGATAACGTCAAGGCATACACGCAGAAGGAGCGCGTGAAGAACAAGTACACCGGGCAGGATGAAGAACCGGACGAGCGCCTGATGCGATCGATCGAAGAGAAGATCGATATCCCGGAGAGCCGCAAGGACGACTTCCGGCGCGAGATCATGAACTACATCGGCGCTCTCGCGATCGAAGGCAAGTCCTTCAACTATCGGACCAACGAGCGGCTGTACAAGGCCCTCGAGTTGAAGCTGTTCGAAGACCGCAAGGACTCGATCAAACTGACGAGCCTCGTTTCGAACGTCGTCGACAAGGAAACACAGGAAAAGATCGACGTCGTCAAGAGCCGCCTGATGAAGGGCTACGGTTATTGCGATGTATGCGCCACCGACGTGTTGAACTACGTGGCCAGCATTTTTGCGCGCGGTGACGCTAAGGAGTAACGCCTTTGTGTCTTTGTGTCTTTGTGTTTTGAACACTAAGACACAAAGGCACAAAGACACAAAGATATGGTTCTCAATATCGAGCAGGATTATCTTCGATTCCGGCAGATCGTTCGGGGCAGGATCAAGCAGGACCTGAAGAAGTACATTTCTCAGGGAGAGCTGATCGGAAAGAAGGGGAAGGATTTTGTCAGCATTCCGATCCCCCAGATCGAAATGCCCAACTTCCGCTTCGGGCGCCGGAACACGGGCGGAGTCGGACAGGGCGACGGCGAACCCGGCACTCCGCTGTCACCCGGAGATGTGGACGAAGACGGCGCCGGCCAGGCCGGGAACGCTCCGGGCGGGCACATCCTCGAAGTCGATCTCACGATGGAGGAACTGGCGCAGATCCTTGCCGAAGAGCTGGAACTGCCCCGAATCCAACCCAAAGGCAGCGCGCGCCTGAGGACCGAGCGCGATCGTTATTCGCAGATTTCGAAAGTCGGGCCCGAGTCGCTGCGGCATTTCAAGCGTACATACAAAGAAGCGCTGAAGCGTCAGATCACGGCCGGCACCTACGATCCGCTCAATCCGTACATCGTTCCCATACACGAGGACAAACGTTACCTGTCCTGGAAAACCAAACAGCGGCCCGAGAGCAATGCCCTCATCCTTTATATGATGGACGTGTCCGGGTCGATGGGCGACGAGCAGAAGGATATCGTGCGCGTCGAATCCTTCTGGATCGACACGTGGATCCAGACCAACTACAACGGCGTCGTGACCCGCTACATCATTCACGATGCGGTCGCGCAGGAAGTCGATGCCGAAACGTTCTTCCACACCCGCGAAAGCGGCGGCACGGTGATCTCTTCCGCCTACGAGCTGTGCCTCAAGATCATCGACGAAGAATACCCTCAGGACCTGTGGAACATTTATATCTTCCACTTCTCCGACGGGGACAACTGGTCCGGAGGCGACACGGATCGCTGCATCAATCTTTTGAAAACGAATCTCCTCCCCAGAGTGAACCTTTTCGGTTACGGCCAGGTCGAGAGCACGTACGGAAGCGGACAGTTCATTCGAGAGCTCGAAAATAACATTGCGGATGCCGATAACCTCGTCACCTCGCGTATCGAGAACAGGGAAGACATCTACCAGTCGATTAAAGATTTTCTGGGAAAGGGCAAGTAAAGCATGTCGCTGACCGTTCAAAGCCGGAGGCAGAGCCTTACACCGGAACTGACGCGGCTCAATCGTGAAATCGAAGAGCATGCGCGCGAGTACGGCCTGGACTTCTACGAAACGTTCTTCGAAATCCTCGATTTCGAAGAGATGAACATGGTGGCCGCCTACGGTGGGTTTCCGAATCGCTATCCCCACTGGAAGTTCGGCATGGAATACGAGCGGCTCAACAAGAGCTACGCGTACGGTCTGCACAAGATCTACGAGATGGTCATCAACAACGACCCGTGCTACGCGTATCTGCTCGAGTGCAATCACCTGGTCGATCAGAAACTCGTGATGGCCCATGTGTACGGGCACTGCGACTTCTTCAAGAACAACATCTGGTTCTCGAAGACGAATCGCAAAATGATGGACACCATGGCGAACCACGCCACGAAGGTGAGGAAATACATCGACAAGTACGGCCTGGACGCCGTCGAAAGTTTCATCGATATCTGCCTGTCGATCGACGACCTCATCGATCATCATTCGGTGTTCATCGAGCGCAAGGCGAAGCCCCGTGAAGGGGCGGAAGAACCGATCATCATCAAGAAGATCGCGTCGAGCGAATACATGGACGACTTCATCAATCCGAAGGAGTTCATGGACCAGCAGAAGCAGAAACTCGAGGAAGAACGGCAGCGGCGCCGCCGTTTCCCCGAACAGCCGCAGAAAGACATTCTGTTGTTCCTCATCGAACACGGCCCGCTCGAAACCTGGCAGCGCGACATCCTGTGGATGATTCGCGAGGAGGCGTACTACTTCGCGCCGCAGGCTCAGACCAAGATCATGAACGAAGGCTGGGCGACCTACTGGCATGCAAAGATCATGACCGAGCGCGCGCTCAATGACGCCGAAGTGATCGACTTTGCCGACCATCACTCGGGAACCGTTGCGGCTCATCCCGGACAGATCAATCCGTACCGGCTGGGCTTCGAGCTATGGAAAGACATCGAGGATCGCTGGAACAAAGGCAAATTCGGCAAGGATTACGACGAGTGCGACGATTACATCTCCAAACGCGAATGGGATATCGGCCTCGGCCTGGGCCGTGAAAAGATCTTTGAGACCCGGCGGGTTCACAACGACATCACTTTCATCGACGCGTTCTTCACGGAGGAGTTCTGCCACGAGCACAAATTTTTCACGTATCACTTCAATGCCGAGCGCGGCGTTTATGAGATTGCCGATCGCAACTGGAAAAGCGTGAAACACAAATTGCTGTTTTCGCTGACGAACTTCGGACAGCCGTTTATCTATGTCACCGATGGGAATTTTGAAAACCGCGGCGAATTGCTGCTGGAACACCGGCATGAAGGCATCGATCTGCGGATCGATTACGCCAAGGATACGCTGAGGAATCTGTATCCGATCTGGTCGAGGCCGGTGCACCTGAAGACCCTGGTCGAAGGCAAGGGCAAGATGTTCACCTTTGACGGTGAAAAGCACAGCGAGAGGAAGACAGATGGATGATGTAAAGATCACTACGGACATTGAAGCGACAGATCAACTTGGGTTGCTCCTGAAAAGTGTCAAGGTCGAGTCACTGCGGAAGGGCGATCTTCAGAAGCAGGCGAAGGCGATCGTCGAGAAGATCACTTATCTCGGTTGCGAACTGAAGGTCATCGAAGTGGACGGCGTGTCGAACGCTGTCCAGATCCGCAGCAAAAAGCCCGTCGAGGATGGATTCATCGAGATTATCCTTCGCGGCGGAAATTGGTTATCGCTGGAGCGAAAACCCGCCGCCCTTCATATTTCCAAAGGTGATTTCGAAAAACTGATCCGGCACCTGGCGGAATTGTTCTAGAACGGAAAGGGAAGTAGCCGCCAAGGCGCGAATTACGCGAACGATTGGCGTAATTGGCGTTTTGGCGGCTACTTCCCTTTCTTTTGCCCGCGTTCGTTTTGTGCTTCAATACACCCGCATGACGCTCGCCATCGAAACGCGGCAACTCACCCGATTCTTCGATAATCTCTGCGCCGTGGACCACGTCGACTTGCAGGTCGAACGCGGAACCTTCTACGGCTTCCTTGGACCGAACGGCGCCGGAAAGTCGACGACAATCAAGATGCTGACCGGCTTGCTGGCCGCTTCCGATGGACAGATCCTCGTCCTGGGCAAGAACATGCTCGATCCGAAGCAGGCACTGGAAGCCAAAAGGATGATTGGCGTCGTGCCGGAAGATCTGGCGCTGTTCGACAACCTGACGGCCCGCGAACACCTCACTTTCATCGGGCGGATGTATCTGCTGCCGCACGATACCATCCGAAAACGCATCGATGAATTGCTGTCCCTGCTCGGGCTTCAGAACGAAGAGAAAAAGCTCACCCTGGAATACTCTCATGGCATGAAGAAGAAGCTCGCCCTCGCCGCGGCGCTGCTGCCAAACCCGGATCTTTTGTTCCTCGACGAGCCCTTCGAAGGAGTGGACGCGATCACCTCTCGCGTCATCCGGGAAATGCTGGCCGGCTATGTCGAGCGCGGGTCGACAGTCTTCCTCACCTCGCATGTCCTCGACGTGGTGGAAAGAATGTGCACCCACGTGGGAATCATCGCGAAAGGAAAACTGGTGGAACAGGGCTCACTCGATGAGCTTCGCCAGGGCAGTTCGCTCGAAGCTCGCTTTCTCGAGAAGGTGGGGGCGGATCCCGAGGTGACACAGAAACTATCGTGGCTCGAGGACGCGGGTGCGGGCTCCGGCGCGGGCTAAAGCCCGCGACTACATTTGGGGACGACATTTGGGGACGACATTTGGGGACGACACTTGGGGACGACATTTGGGGCATTCGCATGAACTGGCAACACTTTCGAACATTCCTCTGGTTACGGTGGCGTCTGCGCGTCAATCAAAACAAGCGGGCGGGCAGCGCCAGCGTTTGGATCCAGAGGTTTTTCCTCGCTTGCGGGATTGCCGCGGCAGTTGTGATGTTCGTCATCTTCCTGCTGCTCGGCCTCTTCGTGCTCGAAAGGCAGTCGCCGGCTATCCTCATGCTTGTGTGGGATGGGCTCGTCGCCGCTTTTTTATTCGTGTGGTTGATCGAGCTGCTTGTCGAACTGCAGCGGTCTGAGATCCTGTCGATGGACAAGTTCCTGCATCTGCCCGTTTCCCTCAATGGAGCCTTCCTGATCAACTACGCGGGGTCGATCCTCAGCCCCGTTGCAGTCGTGGCCTTATCGGCGATGATCGGGCTCTCTATTGGGTTGACCGTTTCCCGGGGGCCTTCCATGCTCGTCCTGTTTCCGCTCGTGGCGACATTTTTCATGGCCGTCACCTCCATCACTTATCAGTTCCGGGGATGGCTGGCTTCCCTGATGATGAACAAGCGGCGGAGGCGTACGATCATATCGATCGCAACCATCGTGTTCGTGCTCATCGTTAATTTGCCGAATCTGCTGACACAGCAATGGCGGGGCGGAGGCAACATCGCGGCTCGCGCGGAAATGGAGAAGGAAATTTCCCGGCTCGATCAACTCCTGGCAGCGGGCCGGATAGACAAGGACGAGCACCGCCGGCAGGTCCTGGGTGTCCGGGGCAAATATCGTTTCGGTGGACGTCTGGCCGGCCTGCAACCGGACGAGATTCAGCAAACGGCGACAATGGTGAACACGGTCGTTCCGCTCGGCTGGCTTCCCTATGGCGCCAGCACGGCGGCCGAGGGCAGGGTTCTGCCGTCGCTGCTGGGCGCTTTTGGGCTGGTCCTGATTGGAGGGGCAAGCCTGGCGCGTTCTTACCGGACGACTTTGCGGTTATATACGGGACAGTTCGGTTCCAGAAAACCGCGCACAACAGCCTTGTCGGTGCCCGCCAGGCCAACGACGGCTTCCGCCGGTTTGCTTGAAAAACGGCTTCCGTGGCTATCCGAGCAGGCATCAGCCATCGCGCTGGCATGCTTCCGCTCCCTGACGCGGGCGCCTGAAGCAAAGTTGCTGCTCCTGTCCCCGATGATACTGGTCGTGATCGGATCGATGTTCATGCGAAACAATTCGGACCCGCCCGAATTGCTCCGTCCGCTGATGGCCTTTGCCGGTATCGGCATGATTCTCGCCACCTTGTTGCAACTGGCCGGGAACCAATTCGGCTTCGATCGAAGCGGCTTCCGGACCTATGTTCTGGCGCCCGCCCGGCGTAGAGACATATTGCTTGGCAAGAACCTGGCGCTGGCGCCGCTGGTTCTGGGACTGGCGGCGGCGGTGGTTGTGGCCGTGCAAGTTATCTATCCCATGCGGGCCGACCACTTTCTTGCGGCCTTGACGCAGACGGTCCCGATGTACCTGTTGTTCTGCCTCCTTGGGAACTTTCTCTCGATGCTCGCTCCCGTCCCGGTTGCGCCAGGCTCGCTCAAACCCTCCAAACCAAAGGGTATGGCGATTCTCATTCACCTGGGATTTCTGTTCCTATTTCCTCTGGCTCTGTCCCCGACTCTCATTCCTCTCGGGATCGAGTTTGTACTGAGTTGGGCAGGATGGTCGACATGGTTTCCGGCCTACCTCGTATTTATCCTGCTGGAATCTGCCGCCGTTATTTGCGTGTATCCTCTGGTTGTGGACTGGCAGGGCGAGTTGCTCCAGCGCCGCGAACAACAGATTCTGGAAGTCGTGACCAGCAAAATCGAGTAATCTGGTATTTGCGTTGCCTCCGCATTTGGTTGATCAGTTGCTACAAATTTAGTGCGCAACTAATAGCGGCTTTCGTTCTCTTCCGGCATGAGGCCGTAATGAGTCTGGAAAGAAAAGAAGTTTCTCCTCAAACTTTGCAAGAATATGTTGGCCGACTCGAGCGGATGTTGGAAGCTGCCAAGTGTCTCTGTTCCACGCTCGACCTTGCCGAACTAACTGAAATCATTCTCCAGATCATCCGCCGGGAAGTGCCTGTGGACCGGGTCACGGCTTTCACGGTTGACCGGGAAGCCAGGATTCTGCGGTCAGTCGTGGCCCAGGGTGTGGGAGATTTCGTGATTCGAATTCCCATTGGAGTGGGTATCGCCGGCACCGTTGCCCAGACCGGCGAGGTCCTGGATGTCCCCGACGCTTACGCGGACCGGAGATTTTATCCCGCAGTGGACTCGGTAACGGACTACCGCACGAGAGATATCTTCTGCCTGCCGATCTTCAGCCGCGAAAGAGAGATCGTGGGAGTACTTGAACTTTTGAATCGGTCCCGGCCAATTACCGACGACGACAAGACATTTCTCCGCGACATTTCGACTCATATCGGCCTGGCGCTGGAGCTCGCCTGGGCCCATCGGGGGTGTATCGAGAAGCAGAAGCTCGAGGAAGAGCTGAAAGGCGTCCGGGAGCGATTGGTTGAACTGGACCGTCTGCAGCTCATGGGCGAGTTGATTGGCGGTGTGATGCACGAGTTACATAATCCTCTTGCCATCGTCCTCGGCAACGTCGAACTTCTTAAACTGCAGTTGGATCCGGATGTCCGAACCCGAATGAGCCCCTATATTGAAAAGATCGAAGCGGCCGCCGACCGGTCCGCCGCCACGGTTCGAACGTTTCTGAACTTTGTCGAAGCGCCGAGGCGCGAACGCCGTCCTGTGGACCTGGTGGATGTGTTGCGGCAGACTCGTGCGCTGCGCAACTACCATGAGGCGAACGCGGGCATTCAGGTCAATGATGCCCTTCAGAAAGTTCCTGCAGTCATGGCCAATCCGGAAGAGATTCAGCAGGTTTTTCTGATCATCTTGAAAAACGCGGAAGAAGCGGTTATCGGCCATCAAAGCCATCCACGGATCACTTTGCAATGCTCGTACGATTCCGCGTCGGAACGCGTCCATATCGACATTATGGATAACGGCCGCGGCATCCCGCCTGAAGCGCACCCCCGAATTTTCGCGCCTTTCTTCACAACGAAGCCAAAAGGAACAAGCACGGGAATGAGTCTCACAATCGCTCGAAAAATCGTCGAAGACCACGGAGGCAGGATCTGGATGGAAACGAAGAAAGACGTGGGTACGACACTGAGTATCGAGCTCCCTGCTTAGGCACAAAGAAATTAGCCGCGGATTTCATGGAAATCCGCGGCTAATTTCTTTGTGTCCTTTGTGTCTTTGTGGTTTACGATTTCCGCCAGGGAGGCTCCCCATGATTCCACGACTCACCTTTCTCATGCTTTTCCTGGCGTCGTCGCTCTCCGCCGAAGTGGTCCGGGTTGAAGTGAAGAACCGGGCCGATCTTCTTTCCGGCAAATCCTTCGGTTCAGTGGGCGGGTACGAGAAGTTGTCCGGCAAGATCTACTTTGCCGTCGATCCTGCAAACAGCGCGAACCGGACCATTGTCGACATCGACAAGGCACCCAGGAACGCGTCCGGGAAAGTGGAGTTCTCGTCGGACTTCTACCTGATCAAGCCGAAGGACGCGGGCCATGGAAACGGAACGGTTCTCTATGAAGTCTCCAACCGCGGAGGCAAGGGCATGCTGGGGTTCTTCAACTTCGCCTCCGGCAGTCTCGACCCACAAACGGCGTCCGACGTGGGCGACGGCTTTCTGATGGAACAGGGCTTCACGCTGCTCTGGATTGGCTGGCAATTCGACGTCCCGAATCGTGAAGGATCGCTGCGCGCCTATCTGCCCATCGCGCGCGAACCGGACGGACGGCCGATCCGGGGTCTGGTGAGAAGCGATTTCGAGCCCACAGAGAAGATCCTGGAGGCATCCCTCGCCGACCGCGGCCACCTGGCATATGCGGTCGTCGATCCAAAAGATCCCGCCAACGTCCTTACAGTACGGGACTCTGCCGAAGGGCCGCGCCGCACGATCCCTCGAGATCAGTGGGATTTCACACTCGATGGCCGCAGCGTACGCATGGCGGCGGGTTTCGAAGCAAAGAAAATTTACGAGGTTGTCTACAAATCGCAGGACCCGCCGATCGCCGGCCTTGGTTCTGCAGCCGTTCGCGATGCGATTTCCCGGCTGAAATATGGTTCCGCCCCCGAGCTTTCAATCGCGGCTGGAACGGTGAAGCGCGCGATCGCATATGGCGCTTCTCAAAGCGCCCGCTTCATTCGCACTTACCTGTATGACGGATTCAACGAGGACGAATCCCATCGAAAAGTATTTGATGGAATGATGTCCGAACGTGCAGCCAGCGCCCGGGGAAGCTTCAATGTTCGTTTTGCCCAGCCGTCTCGCGATGGAGATCCATGGGCGAACTTTCTTTATCCCGTCAACGTTTTCCCTTTCACCGACGCCGCACAGCTCGATCCGGACACGGGCCGCCGGGATGGGCTGTTGAGTCACGCGACGAAAGAGCAGTTCAGGCCGAACATCATGTACACGAATTCGTCCTACGAATATTGGGGCCGGGTCGGCTCGCTTTTTCACACGACGATTGATGGGAAGGAAGACGTCACATTGATGCCGAACGTCCGCGCTTACCTGTTTGCGGCAGCCCAGCACGGACCCGCCCCGTTTCCGCCGCCGCGAAGCGTCGGCCAGCAAATGAACAATCCTCTGGACTATCGCTGGACCATGCGCAAACTGCTGGTCTCGATGAATCGTTGGATTGCCGATGGTACCGAGCCGCCGCCAAGCGCGGTTCCCCGCATCGCCAGCGGCACGCTGATCGCTCGAGACAAGCTCAAGTTCCCTGCTGTTCCAAACGTGACTGTACCCGCAGCTCCGCAGAAAGCCTATCGTGCGGATTACGGTTCCGACTTCGTGACGAAAGGCGTCGCCAGCCAGGAGCCGCCAAAACTCGGTTCGGCATTCCCTGTTTTCGTTCCGCAAGTGGACGCCGACGGCAACGATGTTGCTGGTGTCCGCATGCCCGAGCTTGTAGTGCCGCTCGCCACCTACACCGGTTGGAATCTGTACAACGAACGGTCCGGACCCGCGAATGTGATGGCCACCACGACCGGATCGTTCATACCGTTCCCGCGCACTCGTGCCGAACGTGAAAAGACAAATGATCCGCGCCCTTCGGTAGAAGAAAGATATGGGACTCGCGATCACTACCTGGACCTCGTCTCGAAAAGCGCGAATGAACTCGTCTCAAAGGGCTACCTGATAAAGGAAGACGTTCCCCGCATCGTGCAGCAAGCCGGGATGCGCTGGGACTTTGTGATGGGAGCAGCGAATTGAGGTTGGTATGAAAATTCATCATTACGGAACACTCCTGGTCCTGCTCGTGCTGCCGCTGGCGGCAACTGTAGTCGCGGGCTTTAGCCCGCGTAGCCAGCGAGCTGCGGCCGACGGCGCCACGCTCAAAGCAGTTTCTGCGGCCAGGGGTTTTCTTGCAACGCTCGACGACCGCCAGCGTGCAAGGGTCAGCCTGGAACTCAATAAAACCACCCGGTCCAACTGGTCCAATCTTCCGACCGGTGCCGTATTTCAGAATGGCTCTACACAACGTAATGGCGTAAAGCTTGGCGATATGACCGCCGCTCAGCAGGACGCCGCGCTGGCGCTCGTTGCCGCGACTTTGAGTCCGACCGGTTATCAGAAAGTGATCAACATCGTGAATGGCGACGAGACGTTAGAGCGCGCAAGCGCTCCGAGTCGTCCAGCGGCCACTCGTACGCGGTTCGGAAGGGCCGAGTATTACATTGCAATTCTTGGTACCCCTTCCGCAACCCAACCATGGATGATTCAATTCGGCGGTCATCATCTTGCGATCAACATCACACTCGCAGGCGCGCAGAACGTGTTGACGCCAAGTCACACAGGCGCGCAACCAAGCATGTACACCTTCAACGGCCAGGCGATTCGACCACTGGGAAAGGAAAACGATAAAGCTTTCGCCCTGATGAACGCACTGAACGCGGCCCAGCAAAAGCAGGCAATTCTCGATTATCAGGTAAGCGACGTGGTTCTGGGCCCGGGTCACGACGGTGAGGTTATTCAACCTGAGGGTGTCCGTGCGTCTGGTTTCAACGAGGCTCAACGAGCAATGCTGCTCGATCTCATGAGCGAGTGGGTCAGTATCCTCAATGACACCGCCGCTGCAGCCAAGATGGCGGAAATCAAGACGCATCTCGCAGACACCTACTTTGCCTGGAGCGGACCGACGACGAACGGGAGCCGCGTCTATTTCCGCATCCAGGGCCCGACGGCGATGATCGAATACGCGCCTCAGGGATCGGGCACGGACCATATACACACATTTTATCGGGACCCGACCAACGACTACGGCGCGAAGTTCATCAAACCATGAGAGTGAGGACGCGGATCGGCTTCATTGTTGTTCTCCTGGTGTTTCCCGCGACGATGCTTGCGCATCGCCTCGATGAATATCTGCAGGCGACGCGCCTGTCACTGGCGCTGGATCGGATCGTGCTGAAAGCGGACCTGACTCCGGGCGTGGATGTGGCGCCGCTGGTGTTCTCGCTGATCAATACCAATCACGATGGCCGTATTTCCGAGGCAGAAGGAAAGGCGTATGCCAGGCAGGTCTTGAGCGAGACGATCGTCGAGGTGGACGGCAAGCGCCAACACCTGGATCTCGTCAGCAGTCAATTTCCGTCTTTTGAAGAGATGCGCGACGGGGTGGGTACGATTCGGATTGAAGCGCGTGCGTCTTGGACGGGTGCTCCTGGCCGGCATTTGCTTTTCTACCAAAACAATCACCGGCCTGATCTCGGCGCTTACCTGGTCAATGCCCTTGTCCCGATGAACCGTGAAATCGAGATCACGGACCAGCATCGCGATCCGCTTCAGCGTGGAATACGGCTGGGTTTCAACGTTAAGGGGAATTAGCCGCGGATTTCACGGATTACGCGGATGGCGCGCCATTAAAACCGTTGAATGCGCGCCATCCGCGTAATCCGTGAAATCCGCGGCTAATTTATCTTGTGTCTATTTCGGCTGTTCGAAGTTGAACATCCAATTGACGCCAAATTGATCGGTGAGCATCCCAAAGCGAGCGCCCCAGAACGCGTCTTGCAGCGGCATCGTGACTTTGCCTTTTTCGCTGAGCGCGGCAAAAACCCGCTCAATTTCGTCACGACTTTCACAGTTGACGCTGACCCAGAAGTTGTTCCCCGGCTGGAAGGGCATACCTGGCATGGTATCCGAGGCCATCAAAACCGCTGCTCCCTTCGCCAGCCTCGCATGCATGACTCTGTCTTTTGCCTCCGGCGGAGTATTCGGCGCTTCGGAAAACGGCATCATCTGGAGCTCACCTCCGAGACACTTTTCATAGAATTTCATTGCGTCGCGGCAGTTTCCGTTGAAGTTCAAATAAGCATTGATGTCTTTCATGATTTTGCTCCCGTTCGAGTTATTGGAATGAATGTGTAGTCATCTGTTGTCCGAAGGCAGGCCCGCGATCTCCATCACCGGCCGGACTTCGATGGTTCCGACCCGCGCCGCTGGAATCCGGGCGGCAATGCCAATGGCCTCGTCCAGGTCTCGGGCGTCGATCAGGAAAAAGCCGCCAAGTTGCTCGCGCGTCTCCGCAAACGGGCCGTCCGTTATGAGCGATTTACCCTCGCGCACCCGGACACTGGTCGCCGTGGATACTGGATGCAGCGGGGAGGCGGCCAGATATTGCCCGCTCGTGTGAAGATCCTGCGCGAGCCCGGCGGATTCTCCGTAACACTTTTCCCGCTCGCTTTCGCTCAAGGCCTGCTCGTCAAGGTAAACCAGCAACATGTACGTCATGCATGTCCCTCCATAATTAGGTCGAATGGGGAATGACGGAATCGACAGTCCGCCGAAAAATTATCTATGATAAGCCATGTTCCTGGACGCCAAGGCAGCTATTGACTCCGTCTATCGTTCCGATTGGGGCCGCATCGTCGCCACCCTGATTCGACTCTTCGGCGACTTCGATGTGGCCGAAGAGGCGGCGCAGGAAGCCTTTGCGGCGGCTGCGGATCAATGGATGGTCTCCGGTATCCCTGAATTCCCCCGCGCCTGGATCATCCAGACGGCTCGCCACAAGGCTATTGATCGGATCCGGCGGGAAACACGGTTCGAGGAAAAACTTCCCTCTTACGCCCTGTCCCGCGAGCAGGATGCGGTCCAACAGCCCGAGTATGAGACCGGCGAGATTCCCGACGATCGCCTTAAACTGATCTTCACGTGCTGCCACCCTGCGCTCGCCCTCGACGCGCAGGTCGCGCTGACGCTTCGCACGCTGGGCGGCCTCCAGACCGACGAGATCGCCCGCGCGTTTCTGGTACCCGCAACGACGATGGCGCAGCGACTCGTGCGCGCGAAGCGGAAGATTCGCGATGCGCGCATTCCGTATGCGGTGCCAAACACCAAGGATATGCCTGAGCGGTTGGACGCAGTGCTGACTGTGATCTATCTGGTCTTCAACGAGGGCTATGCGGCGACCCGAGGTGGACCGCTGGTAAGGGCGGATCTCTGCTCCGAAGCCATCCGTCTCGCGCGGCTGTTGAGGATGTTGATGCCTCAGCAGGCACCGGGGCAGCCGGCGGAAGCGACAGCTCTTCTTGCCCTCATGCTCCTGCACGATTCACGGCGCGCTGCCCGTATCGATGAGGCCGGCGATCTCATCACTCTCGAAGAGCAGGACCGCGGGCTGTGGAATCAAGCGCAGATCGCCGAAGCGCTGCCGCTCGTCGCGGAAGCGTTCCGCGCCGAACCCGGGCCGTTCGCGGCCCAGGCAGCCATCGCGGCCCTGCATTGCCGGGCGGTGCGAGCCGAAGACACGGACTGGCCGCAGATCGTCCGGCTCTACGACTTTCTTGAACGTTTGCAGCCTTCCCCAATCGTGTCGCTGAACCGCGCCGTGGCGGTTGCCATGGTAGACGGTCCCCGGCCGGCGCTCGCTCTCATCGATGCGCTCGCCGCTTCCGGCGATCTCGATAGCTATCACCTGCTGCATGCTGCGCGCGCTGATCTGCTGCGCCGCCTCGGCTCATTGGTAGAAGCGGCGAAGAGTTACGCGCGAGCGCTTGCACTGGTCACCAACGATAGCGAGCGCCGATTTCTCGAGCGCCGCCTGCGCGAAGTTCGGTCCGCGGCGATTTCGCCCTAATGAAGCGGCGCCACCCGCCAGCGGCTGTAGGCGACGAACGCTGCAAGGATTCCCACCACCAGCGGGATCAGCGCAAGTGTGGCCTCCGCATACGTCAAGTTGACCCAGACGGCTCCCACCATGATGATCACCAGTCCGGCCGCTGCCAGCGGTGTCAACCCCGGCCGAATGCGCAGCAGTCCGGGCAGGATCAGACCGAGCGCGCCAAGCACTTCGCACACGGCGATGAATCGCAGGAACGGGCCGGGCAGCGGTAACTGCTGCGTCAGCGCCTCGATCGGCAGGATCAGCTTTACCCCACCGGCGAACAGAAAGAGGAGCGCAAGCAAAAACTGAAGGATCCATAGTGTCCGGTTCACGAATCGGTCTCGTCCATGGGAAGAATATTCCCCTTCCGTTGGGGGTTTGAGATCTGGCTCGGCAAGTATAACGCTAGTCCTGCCGGAGCGCGCTCTGCGGATCGATGCGGGCTGCGCGTCGCGCCGGTGTTGCAACGCAGTCCACGGGCTTGCGCCCGTGGACTGTTCTTGCGCCGGCTACCTCTTCTGGAACACTAGCTGAACCTCGGAAGCCGAGAGAGCCCGGTTATACACACGGATCTCGTCAAGCATCCCTTTGAAGGGATCGTTGTCGCCTCCACTGCCCTCTCCCGTGCCGCCGATAACGGTATTGGCGGTTGCGGAATCTCCCAGATTCATCACAGCCATCGTCACAATACGGAACGACGCTCGATTTCGAATGGACAAATTACCGGCTTGATGAACCTGATTTGAGGAATCCTGCCATTGCCATCGATCCTGCGTTTGAATTTATTCGCCAATACCCACAAGAAACGGCCAAACTCAGTATTCGCTCGCCTTGAATTGAGGGTTTCCCCGGATATGACGGAACTCCGATGCCCGTTATTCTGTAACAGTGGGCCCCTGGTACGCGGAGTCGTACCGGATTGGTTAAGTCATTGAGCAGTGTGAGGGCGAATTATGCCTCGATTTGAATTAGGCGCGAGAGTCTTAGTGCGATCAACGATCTTCAACAGGCACGTTGGTGATGAAGGAAGTATTTCGAACGTGATTCCCCACAAGTCCGGCAAGGGGACGCTCGATAAATACGAAGTCGAGTTCGCAGATGGAGAGAAGAGCCTCTTCTGGGACATTCAATTAGGGCGACCGGCCAAAGTCGCTCCAGCCTCTGCGACCCAGAACATAGCGACAACGATCACATGACCTGGGAGTTGCTCGGAAGTGCGGGTCGGCAGTGACCTGATTGCGGCCCCAGCCACGGCATCTCCACCACAAATCTCGAGCCCTGGCCCGGCCCGGAGCTCTCCGCGCGAATCGAGCCGCCGTGAAGTTCGACCAGATTCCGCACGATCGCCAGGCCGAGACCAAGCCCGCCGTGGCCGCCGCTTCCCTCCGCCTGCCAGAGCGGCTCAAACAGATGCGGCAAATTGTCGGGGCTGATTCCCTTCCCGGTATCGGCAATCGTGAGATGAAAACAGTGATCCGTGTACGCAAGCGTGACGCCGACGGAGCCGCCCTCCGGCGTAAACTTCAGAGAGTTGGACAAGAGATTCCAGACAATCTGCTGGAAGCGCTTCGAATCCAAAACTGCCATCCGCCCCTCGTCGGGTATGCCACGATCAAGTCTTACGCCTTTGGCGCTGGCCATTGGCTCCAACGTCTCGAGAGCAGAACCGAGCGTTTCCCGTACGTCTATTGGCGCGAGATCCAATTCCAGCTTTGCTGCGCTGATTCGAAAAACATCCAGAAGCTCTTCGATGAGCTGAAGCTGAACGCCCGCGTTGCGCTCAATAACCTCCGCTCCCTTTCGTATGGCTTCTTCGTCCGGCTGACTTCGAAAGATGCGCGCCCAACCCAAAATCGAAGTCAGGGGAGTGCGAAGATCATGCGAAAGAACGGCTAGAAAGCGGTCTTTCGCTGCATTCGCCTTGTCCGCTTCTTCACGCGCTGCCACCAGTTCACTCTCGCGGACGACTCTCTCGCTCACGTCATCGATAGCGGTAATCGTACCGACAACCTTTCCTTCGGAGACCAGCGGCGCGATGCGAGCGCTCTGTTGCATTTCGGAAAGCTTGTATTCAGGCCTCGCTGGCAGCCTCACCAGATACCGATGAAAACGGTGCGCCAGCACAGTTACCTGCCCGTCGAGTGCGTTTCGGTACATCCGGTCCAATCCGCGTTCAACCAGATCCGGAAAAACCTCAAATAGAGGCCGGTCTACGACCACGTCGGCGCTGCGCCCTGTTGTCTGTTCGAGCCAGCGATTCCATCCACGAATGATGAGGGCGGTATCGGTAGTGACAATGCCTTGTGGAGCATAGTCATTCAACCAATCGATTATCGGTCCATTGAAATCGAAGTTCTTTAACATTGCGCTCAAGCGTAGTGGCTTTGTTCCCAGTTTTCGATGGATCTCAGTAAACGGTCCAGCGACGATACGCCCAGGACGATCGCAAGGTAGCCGGAGACGGCGCTTTCCCTGATACGGAAAGCGGTCGATACCACCACCGCGTAGCGCAGTTCTTCGGTGCCTATCGTAATGGACCGGAGCAACTTGTCCAGATTCTCCAGATGCAGCCGCGGCATTGAGAACGAGACCTGAACGTGCAGCAGATTGCCGAATACGCCAAGACAGGCATTGAGCAGGATATTACCCACTTCAGTCAGCGCTTCGCGCGCCGATGCATCCAATTTCTGCGAGGGGACGCGATATTCGCACAGGAGATCGGTCAGCATGACGGCGCCCTCGTAATTCAACATCAGCAGCGCATCGCCGGACACGGGTCCGCTGAAGATCTGGTGAACGCTGACGACTTCCTCTTTAATGAAATTTCCGAGGACGGCCAAAACCTCGTCGATCGCGAGCACCTCGACTTCGGGCGCGTCCAGCAGCACACGGTGGCCCGAGAGTTGCGAGAGTGACGCAGCGGTGCGGGCAAACGCGATGTTGATGATCTCCCCCAACGCGTCCTTTTGTTTTTCCGTCAATAACATTTCAGCGCTCCTTCAGGGCCAAGTCCACGGCTGCGATGATTTCCTTCTCAACAAACGGCTTTGTTACAAACCCCAGGGCACCCTCCGCCTCGGTCATTGCACGAGTGGAGGTTTGTATGTCCGCGCTGGCAACGACAACCCGCGCTCGTTCGTCTATTTGACGGATTTTCTGGAGCACTTCCATGCCGAACATGCCCTTCATGATGAGGTCCAGAAGCACCACGTCGGGTTTATCAAGAAAGTACTTTTCTATGGCGACCATTCCGTCTTCGGCTTCCGTCACCTTGTGACCCGCCTCTTCCAGAATTCGCCGCAACATTCTGCGGGACATGGCGGAATCATCGACGATCAGGACTTTCGCCATATGCGGCCTCCAGGATTGCTTCAGCCATTTCTTCTAACGGAATTGCACGATTAACCAGCCCCGCCTCGATGACGGCACGTGGCATGCCAAAAACGACACAGCTTTCTTCGGCCTCCGCGAAGACGATTCCGCCCTTGGATTTGATCCATGACGATCCGTCTCTGCCATCTTCTCCCATGCCCGTCATAATAACGCCAAGAACACCGCTCCCGAACGTATCCGCCGCGGAACGAAACAGCACATCCACCGACGGGCGATGCAGCGTGTCGAAGGGGCGGGCATCGAGATGAGTCACAACTTTGGAGTTCGTCCGAACGACCGTCAGATGGCGGCCGGCCGGCGCGATCAGGACACGCCCGTTTCGCACCTCATCTCCTTCCTGCGCTTCGCACACTTCCAGCTCCGACAGTTCGTTCAAGCGCTTCGCGTACAGTTCGGTATAGCCGACCGGCATATGGAGCACAATCGCAACAGGCAACGGGAAATCCCGCGGAAAACGCGGCACCAATTGTTTTAACGCCTGCGGCCCGCCCGTCGAGATTCCGATCACGATAATGTCCAGGGACATTGATTTTGACCAGGACCTGGACTTGACGGTGGACTTCGCCGGCGTACCCTTGATCGCGGCGAGTTGGACACTTCCGGCCGCTTTGACCTTCTCGATCAAATCATCGCTCATCTCGAATACTTTTTCCGTTGCCAGAGCCGACGGTTTTTGAACGAAATCGATCGCCCCCGAGTCGAGCGCATCAAGCACCAACTGGCTTGTTTCACTCGCGATGCTGACCAGGACGATCGGCATGGGCAGCCTGGACATCTGTTCCTTGACGAATCCCAGGCCCCCCATGCCGGGCATGATCAGATCGACCGTCACAACATCCGGGTGCAGGCTCTGGACCAGGGTCAATGCCTCTTCGCCGTCGCGAGCGGTTCCGACAACCTCGATAAATGGACTGCGGCTAAGCATCTGCTTGATGACTTTCCGAACATACGCCGAGTCGTCGACAACCAGAACACGGAGGATTCGATCCATACCCACCTCACTCCTTCACGTAAACGAACGCCGGTCCTATCTCCTTCAACTGGAACTGCGTCGTAAACTTCAACAAAGACTCTGCTGCGCCGAGGAACAAATATCCGGGATTGGGCATATATTCTGTATACGTCTTCACCACTTGTCGAATCGTGGCTTCTGAAAAGTAGATGAATACGTTTCGACAGAAAATGACGCGGGAACGCGCGAGTTCTTCGATATCGGATCTTTTCGTCAAGTTCGCGCCGTGCCAGACAATTCGGCGATGAATTTCAGGAACCACCGTCCAACCTTCGGAGTCACGCGTGAAGTAACGGGCGCGCAACTCCGCAGGCAGACTTCGGAACGCCCGCTCTCGATAGACGCCCCGCCGGGCCGCGCAAAGCGCCGCGGGACTCATATCGCTGGCATGGATTTCAATGGGAATTCGATCCAGCCATCCCGCCTGGTCGAGCGCCATCGCAATGCTGATCGGTTCTTCGCCGGAAGCACAGGCGGCGCTCCAAATCCGGAGCGGCTCGCTGAATCTGTCGGAAAACTGCGGAACGAGCACATCCACGAGCGCCCGAATCTGATCGAGTTCTCGCCAAAAATACGTTTCCCTGACGGAAATCACGTTGAGCAGGTTCGCCCATTCATCATTCGCCTTGCCTTCGTACTTCAGGAGGTAGTAGTAATCGATCGGCGAATCGACGCCACGCTCACTCATCAGGTCCGAGAGTTTGTCCATCATTAGATCCAGACTGTTTTGATCGAAGTAAATCCCTGTCCGTTCATTGATCAGATCCCGTAACAGCGTCCATGCCGCATTCCTTCCTGTCGTTCGATCTCGTGCTTCCATTCGGCGTGCGCTACCTCTGAAGGGCTTGTTCAGCGGCTGCTCGAACTCCCGGATCAGGATCGTTATGTGCGATCTGCAACAATTTTCTTTCCGATGCCAGACTGCCGAGGCGCCTTATCGCAAGCAGAGCCGTCAGCCGAACTTCAGGCCGATCGTCATCCAGGGCTCTGGTGAGAATCTCCGAGGCTTCAGGATGTTTCATTCTTCCCAGGGCTTCGACGGCAGACCGGCGAGTTTCCAACTGAGGGCTGCACAACCCCGCTGCGACGTGCGCGAGATGTGCAGGCCCCAACCGGCTGAGCTGCATGATGGCTTTTTCACGGAGACGCCGGTCCGCTGAAAGGCGCAACAAAGCAGCAATCGACTCCGGCGTTGCCATCCTGGACAGTTCTTCAATCGCGGCTTCGACGATGGATTCGTTGCTGTCAGCGGCGGCCGTCCACTGCAAGGCCTCGGCTGCTTCGGCGTCTCGTCGAGCCGCAATGGCCCGAACGGCATCCAGTCTGCGCGAGTCATCGTTGGAACGAAGCGCGCTGCGAATGGGATGAAGCGCGTCGGGATGTCCTACGACGCCCAGAGCCATAAGCGCCGCGCGAGCAAGGTCTCGATCTGCGAAGGAGTCAGCGTGCCCGGCGCACATTCGACGGTCACCTCGGCATCCGACGCGACCGCGAACTGTGTTCGCGCCACCACAAATATCCGCTTCAATTGGTCGGAATTGAGAATCGACGGGGTCCCGCCGCCCAGATAAATCGAATTCACTTCTTCCGGCAATTTGCATCCAAGTTCGGAGGCAGTGCGAGGCGCTGCGGCGATATCATCGAGCAGGCGCGCGACGTAGCCTTCATAAGCACCTTTGGAGAACACGTCGGAGGCGAAGTTGCAGTAGCTGCACTTGGTCCGGCAGAACGGCACCGAGATGTAGAGGCCTAAAGTCACGCTCTTCTGTATTCTATGGGACGCGGGACTTTGTCTCTCTACTTTGACAATCCCTCGGCAGAATCGGGTACCCTGAGACGACCATGAAACGCGTAGTCATCACCGGAATGGGCGTGATCAGCCCGAACGGCCTGGGCAAACAGGCGTTCTGTCGTGCCATTCTGGCCGGTACGTCGGGGGTAAAGAGGATCATGCGTTTCGATCCGTCGTTTCTGCCGGTGCATGTTGCAGGCGAAATTCAGGATTTCGACGAACTGGCCTGGGTCGATGCCCGCGAGCGCAAACACGTTTCGCGCACGGTGCCCCTGGCCGTCGCGGCATCTGCCGAAGCGATCGCTGACGCCGGCCTCGACCCGCAGAACATGTCACAAGATGCCAAACGCGACATCGGCGTCATTCTCGGCACTGGTGGCGGCGCGCAGGAATTTACCGAGCAGCAGTACAGGCTGTGGCACGCCGGCCATGAGAAGCAAGCCAGTGTTTTTGCGATTCCTTCGGGCACCATGGGCACACTGTCGAGCGAGATCTCGATGCGCTTCGGTTTCCGCGGATCGAGTCACGTTGTCACCACCAA
>Ga0137409_10000961_pt1 | contig 31330 bp, 29 predicted proteins | sample CZODoug1_16funga_FD_122059 | JGI IMG/M metagenome (GOLD analysis project Ga0137409, IMG submission 122059) | Vadose zone soil fungal communities from Angelo Coast Range Reserve, California, USA - CZODoug1_16fungal (Hybrid Assembly) | ecosystem: Environmental > Terrestrial > Soil > Vadose zone... | reverse complement strand
CAACGCGCTCGGTCTCGACACGCGTCGCATCACCTGGCACCGCACCATCGACATGAACGACCGCGCCCTGCGCAACATCATCGTGGGGCTCGGCGGTTTGAACGCCGGCCCGGCGCGCGAGGAGCGGTTCGTGATCATCCCGGGCTCGGAGATCATGGCCATCATGGCGCTGGCGACGGGCATCGAGGACCTGGAGCAGCGCCTCGCACGCATCATCGTGGGGCTGACGCCCGACAAAAAGGCCGTGCGCGCGAGCGACCTGAAGGCCCAGGGGGCGATGACGCTGTTGCTGAAGGACGCGATCAACCCGAATTTGGTCCAGACGCTCGAAGGCGGACCGGCCTTCATCCACTGCGGGCCGTTCGGAAACATCGCCCACGGCTGCAACTCGGTGGTGGCGACCAAGCTCGCCCTCACCCTGTGCGACGTGGTGCTCACCGAGGCGGGATTCGGCGCCGACCTGGGCGCCGAAAAGTTCTTCGACATCAAGTGCCGCATGGCAGGCCTCAATCCCGAGGCGGCGATCGTGGTGGCCACGGTGCGGGCGCTCAAGATGCACGGCGGCGTGAAGAAGGATGCGCTGGGGAAGGTCGACGTCGATGCCGTGAAGCGGGGCGCGACCAACGTGCGGCGCCACATCCGCAACGTGAAGAAGTTCGGTGTGCCGGTGGTCGTGGCCCTCAATCGATTCATCACCGATACCGAGGCCGAGCTCGACGCGGTGCGGGCGGAGTGCGCCGCGGAGGGAGTGGGCGTCGAGCTGTGCGAAGTGTGGGAAAAGGGTGGAGAAGGCGGGGTAGCCGTGGCCGAAGCGGTGCTCAGGCTGCTGGACGCTCGCAGCGCGAAGTTCAAACCGCTGTACGACGAGAAGCGGCCGATCCGGGAGAAGATCGAGACGATTGCGAAGGAGATATACGGGGCGGGGGGCGTGGCGTTCGCTCCTCCGGCGGAGCGGGCGCTCGAGCAGCTGCCCGCCATGGGCCTGGGCGAGACGCCGGTCTGCATGGCGAAGACGCAATACTCCTTCTCGGACGACCCGGCCAAGCTGGGCGCGCCGAGCGGGTTCACACTTCAAGTCCGGGACATTCTGCCCTCGGCAGGCGCGGGGTTCGTCGTGGCGCTGGCGGGCGACATCATGACCATGCCGGGGCTGTCGAAGACGCCGGCGGCCGAAAAGATCCGCGTGCACCCGGACGGAACCATCGAGGGACTCTTCTAATGGCACGTAAAGCCCTGGGGACTGTCGTGACGGAGGACGCCCCGCAGGCGATCGGCCCCTACAGCCAGGCGGTGGTGGTCGACGGGATGGTATACACGGCCGGGCAGATCGCGCTCGATCCCAAGACCGGCGGCATCGTGGGCAAGACCACGGCGGAGCAGGCCGAGCAAATGCTCAAGAACCTCGGGGCGATCCTCCAGGCCGCGGGCTCCGGATTCGACCGGGTCGTGAAGACGACGGTCTATCTCGCCGACATGGCCGATTTTTCGGCGATGAACGAGGTGTACGCGAAGTACTTCCCGACACACAAGCCGGCACGCTCCACGATCCAGGCCGCCGCGCTGCCCAAGGCGGCGCGGGTGGAGATGGACGCCATCGCGAGGGTCGGATGAAGCCAACCACCGTGTTGTGTTGGATCGCGCTCACCACGAGCGCCTTGCCGCGCGCGGGCGCCGCCCAGTCCGGCCTCGGCTCCGGCGATCGCCAGCTCGCGCGCGACATCTTCCGCGAGCTGATCGAAATCAACACCACCGACTCGCTGGGAAACACGCCGCGGGCCGCCCGTGCCATGGCGCAACGGCTCCTCGCCGCCGGCTTCCCCGCGGCAGACGTGCGTGTCCTGATCGGCCCCGATGCCAAACACGGCAACCTCGTGGCCCGCTACCGCGGCACCGGTGCGGGCGGGGCGGGGCGCCCGATCATCGTGTTCGCGCATCTGGATGTGGTGCCCGCGCGGCGGGCGGACTGGTCCGTCGACCCGTTCACCTTCCTCGAAAAGGACGGCTACTTCTACGGGCGCGGCACCACCGACAACAAGGCGGGCGCCGCCATGCTCGTCGCCGACTTCATTCGGCTCAAGCGGGCGGGGTTCAAGCCGCGGCGCGATCTCGTCCTGATACTCGAGGGCGACGAAGAAACCGCAGGCAGCTGCATCGCGTGGCTGGTGGCGAAGCATCGGGACCTGATCGACGCGGAGTTCGCCTTGAACACCGACGCCGGCGGCGGGGTGCTGCGCGACGGGCGCCGGGTGATGTTCGTCGTCCAGGCGAGCGAAAAGGTGTATGCCACCTACGTGCTCGGAGCGACCGACAAGGGCGGGCACAGCTCGCTCCCGCGCCCCGCGGACAATCCCGTCTACCGGCTCGCACCGGTGCTGGAGCGCCTCGCCCAGTATCAATTCACGGTCAAGCTGAACGAGGTCTCGCGGGCCTTCTTCGAGCGCTCGGCCGCGCTCGAGAGCGGGTCCCTCGCCGACGACATGCGGGGTGTCCTGAAGGATCCGCCGGACTCGGCCGCCGTCGCGCACCTCTCGGCGGTGCCGTTCTACAACTCCAAGCTCCGCACGACCTGCGTTGCCACCATGATGCAGGCGGGGCACGCCGAGAATGCGCTGCCCCAGTCCGCCCGGGTCACCATCAATTGTCGCATCCTGCCAGGGGAGCCTGCGTCCGAAGTCGCTGCGACCCTGCGCCGCCTCGCCGCCGACGAGCGCATGACCTTGCGCGAGAGCAACACGCCGATCCCGAGCCCGCCATCGCCGCTCACGCCCGCGATCATGGGCCCGATCGAGCAGCTCGCGGCGGATCAGTTCCCCAACGTCCCCGTCGTGCCGGTGATGGAGGCGGGCGCGACGGACGGACTGTTCCTTCGCAATGCCGGGATCCCCACCTACGGCGTCTCGGCGGTGTTTGAGGAGCAGAACGACGTGCGGGCGCATGGTCGTGATGAGCGGCTCGGCGTGCAGAGTTTCTACGATGCGCTCGAGTTCTGGTACCGGATGATGCAGGCGTTCACGTCGGATCGGTTGACGCGGTGACCGAAGCGCGGTATTTCAAGATCGGTGCACGAGGCCGTCGGGTAGCCCCATGTGGAAGCGCGTGAAGACCGGAGTACAGGGGAGGGTAGCGCGATTCCGCGTACCCGGCGGGGCGGAGCTCGTCGAGGTCGGAGCCGATCCGCAGCAGGCCGAAGCCGGCTACGACGACCGGCCGATGCCGATCGCGGCGTCCATCCTCTGGAAGCCGATCGACGGTCCGCCGGACGAGGATGCCGAGCTTCCTATCTTCATCACGCAGCGCGCGCTGGCCGCCGTGCACGATCACTGCGCGACGACGCGCGAGACTTGCTTCGGGCTCCTCACCGGCAACCTGTTTCGCTCACCCGACACGAGCGCGCCCTACGTCGTCGTGGAGTCGACCATCCGCCTCCCGGGCGGAGCCGGCGAAGACGCCACGGCGGCGCTGATGCAAGGGTGGGTCGTGGCGCAGGACGTGGTGCACCGGACCGGCGACCAACTGGTCGGCTGGTACCGCGGTCGCTGGTCCGCCGAGACGGGCCTCGCGCCGGCGGAGGCGGAGACGCACACCGCGCTGTTCGACCAGCCGTGGCAGATCGCTGTGGTGGTGGGGGCGGGCGACACCACCGTGGGCGGGGTGCTGCGCCGTTCGGCGACTAGCGGCTGGGCGCAAGAGTGCTTGCCCTTCTATGAGCTGGTCGATCCGGCCTCCTTCCGACTCGACGGCAGCAAGCCGACGTGGTTGCGCTGGGACAACTACCGCACGGAGGAGACCGCGCTCGTTCCGCCCCCGGCACTTCCGCCGCCCGCGCTGTCCGCCGTACCGGCTCCCATCCCCGGCGCGCGGCGCGCGACGGCGTCGCTACCACCTCGCGTTTTCCTGCCCGATGAGTTTGGCGCCGATCAGGATCGTGGGCGTTCGGCGCGCGGCGTTTCGGTGGCGCGCATCGCGCGTTGGGCCGCGTACGCTGGCGCGGGTCTCTTGGCAGTCGGCGGCATGTTCCGCCTTTATGCGGCGCTCGCATCGCCGGCGGTGACCGGGCCCGCGCCGGGCGCGCCGGGCGCGCCCGCGGCCGTGACTGCGTCGCCCCTCGCGCGGTTGGATCGGGCCGCTGATACGCTCGGCCTGGCGATTGCCGCGTTCGACCTGCGCGCGCAGCTGTTCGCCAGCCGCCAGATGCATTGCCCCGAGCTGGCGCGCGGGCTCGTCCAAGTCGAAGAGCGTTGGACCACGTACAACAGCGTGGGGAAGGAGAGTGGTGTCGCGCTCGACTCGGCTCGCACGGCCCGGGACCGGGCGCTGTATGCCGATGTCGACGGGGTCGAGAAGCGTTTCGAGCGCTCCACCTGCCCGCGTCCGTGACACACGCCGTCGCCTTGCTCGCCTTGCTGATCATGCAGGGGTCCCAGCCGCTGCGCAAAACAGATGTGATCCGCCTGCTGTCGAATCCGCTGATCTCGAAGAGCGAGGTCGCGGATTTGGTCCGGCGCAACTGCGTCGCCTTTCGACCCACGCCACGGGATTGGGCGGACCTGCGCGACTTCGGCGCGGACTCCGAGGTACTGAAGAGCATCGGCGGGTGCGCGACGACGTCCGCCACTCAGCGCGCCGCACCCATGCTTCCGCTTGCGGCCGTGCCGCTCCCGGCCCGGCTGGCGGTCATCGTTGGGAGCGAGGCGGTGGCGCGCGTGCAGGTGAGGCGGGGTGAGCTGCCGCAGGCGGGCGTGCCGCTGGTATTGCGTGGGACCTCCGGAATTCCCGGCGGGCCGCCGCAGGATGCGCAGGCCCGCACCGATGCGAACGGCGTCGCCCTATTCCGCTTCCCGGTCGGCCGGGTCCCGGCGGCCTACACCCTCGAGGTGGTCACGGGCTCGGGTGCGTCGATCGCCGGAACCCCCCCGCTCGAGCTGATGGTCGGACCTTCGGGGGCGGCCGTCGCGGCGGTACAGCCCGGCCGCGTGGAGCTGCGAGCTGGTGAGCGCGGGCCGATCTCCCTGCTGGTGACGGTGCGGGACTCGCTGGGGAACGCCGTGCCGGGTGAGACGGTCGCGTTGCAGCCGGACAGCCCGGACATGGGAGTGGCCCCGGAGGCTCGGTCCACGGACTCGCTCGGGAGAGTGACGTTCGTCGTCGAGCGGGCAGCGATACGCCACGGCGGAAAGCTTGCGATTCGGGTGCGGGGCCAGCAGTTCGGATCGGTAGACGTCGTGCGGACCGACGTCCTGGCACCGGCGACCACCGGCTTCGTGTCGGGAATCGGACAACGCGGCATTGCCCGAACCCGGCTGAACGAGCCGCTGGTGTTTCAGGTGCGCTCGAGCCTCGGCAGGCCGTTGGCGGGCAAGATCGTGACGTTCCGAGCGGTGAACGCCGAGGTCGGGACCGACAGCGTCGCGACCGACTCGGCGGGCCTCGCCCGGGTAGAGGTGACTCTGGGCAAGCAAGCCGGCCCGGCCCTCGTCTCCGCCACCGTGGACTCGCTCCAGCGCCAGGCGACGCTCTCGGTGGACCCGGCGGCGCCCGCCGGCGTCATCATCGAGCGGGACGGGAACCGGGTGGACGGCGGTACCGTGATCGCCACGGCCGGCGTCGCGTTCAGGCTGCGGGTGACCGCGCAAGACGCGTACGGCAATCCGGTGCCCACGGCGGATCTGGCGCGGATGATTCAGAAGATGCGCAATCGGTTCAACCTGCAGTCGCAGCTCTTGAAAATGATCAGCGTCGAATCGGATGGCGGCGCGGCGACGGTGACGTTCAAGCCCGTCGGAACTGGTGCGGCGGATTTGTCGATTGCCGGCGCGACCGTGTCGGTGGCGATCGCCCCGCCGCGGTAGCGACTACCCCGCCGTCGCGGTGTCGTCGAGCGGGTGAGCCACGGCGTCCAGCCAGCCCGTAATCTCCCGGAAGGTGAACGGCTTGCAGATCACGGTGCAGGGGTTGCGTTTACTCCAGGTGCGCACGTCCGGCGCGTCGGCGTCCGCGGTCATCAGCGCGACCCGGCCCTGGAGCTGCGGCCAGCGGTGCGTCATGGCGAGGTAGAGCGACAGTCCCGACATCGTCGGCAAGCGCACGTCGAGCAAGACCGCGATGGCTGATTCCGTCGCGAGCAGTTGGTAGGCGGCGTCCGGGCTGCCCGTGCTCAAGACCCGGTACCCCAGGGAGCCGAGCACGCTCTCGAGCGAACTGCGCAGGACGGCGTCGTCGTCGACGATGAGGACGGTGTGCGGTGCGGCACTCATGGGGTTCCACGATGGGAGTCTTGGGGCCGGGAAGCAAGTGACGGCGGTCACGCCGGGGTCATGCTGCCTCAGAAGGGTGCTCTGGCGCTGGCGATTTGGTGCACGGGGGCGGATCGGGCCTGGTGGTCCGACTGGTCTTCAAAACCAGCTGGGGTCCTTTTGGACCTCGGTAGGTTCGATTCCTACACGCTCCCGCCACACCCCGTCCAGTTTGTGTCGCATCGGGGCGACAGGCTGCGCCGAACCTGCCTCAGTAACACGCGCACGACCGTCTCCTCCGGCCCGTGGCACCAGCCTTGCAATACAAGTCGGACGGCTCGCGGGGAGTGAGCCGTGCCCCCTGCTTCGCTCAGTTATGAGGAACGGAGACAGGATTGCGGGCTCTCGGCCCACTCCCCGCGGCGCCGCCAGCCGCCTCCCCTTCTACCCCAACACCTCCCGGACCTTCTGCGCCAGCGCCGCGGCGCTGAACGGCTTTTGAAGGAACGCGAGCCCCCGCTCGAGCATTTGATGCCGCCCGATCGCCGCCGCGGGGTAGCCCGACATGAACAGCACGCGGGCTCCGGGCCGCCGGGCGGTGAACTGTGCGGCGAGCGCCCGGCCGCCTACTCCCGGCATCACGATATCGGTGAGCAGTAGATCCACGGCTTGCGAGGTATCCGCGAGCGCCAGGGCATCCTCAGGGCGGGGGGCCTCGATCACGGCGTAGCCGTGCCGCTGCAGCACCTGCCGCGCCACGGCCCGGACCGCGTCCTCATCCTCGACCAGCAAGATCGTCTCCGTGCCTCGGAGCGAGACAATCGGTGCCGCCGCGGGCAGCGCGGGCGCCGGACTGTGGGGACGCGGCAACGGCAGGTAGATCTTCACGCTCGTGCCCAGCCCCGGCTCGCTATAGACCCACACGAATCCGCCGCTCTGTTTCACCACGCCGTACACCGTCGCGAGGCCGAGCCCGCTGCGCGCGCTGCGATCCCTAGTGGTGAAATACGGCTCGAACAGATGCGCCCGAGCCTCGGCGTCCATCCCGGTCCCGGTGTCCGTGACTGCCAGCAGGGCGTAGTGCCCCTGGGGCATGAGGCGGTGGTCGGCGGCATAGGTCTCGTCCAGCACGACGTTGGCGGTCTCGATCGTGACCTGGCCGCCGTGCGTCATCGCATCGCGCGCATTGATCACCAGATTGAGCAGGACTTGCTTGAGCTCCCGTGGGTCGGCGGTGATGGGGCTGAAGCGCGGCTCCAACGCCGTAGTGATCGCGATCCGGTCTCCGGCGAGCCCGGACAACTCCTGCTCCGTCGCGCGGACCAGGTCGTTCAGGTCCACGAGCTCCGACTCGAGCGGCTGCACGGCGCCGAGCTTGAAGAGGCGACGGGTGAGCTCGGCGGCGCGCTCTATGGCCTCACGGATCGCCACCACCTCCGATCGGCGGGGGTCGTCGGCGGCGGTGTCCTCGAGCAGGAGATCGCAGTTGGCCGCAACCGCCGTAAAAATGTTGTTGAAGTCGTGCGCCACGCCGCGCGCAAAGCGCGCCAGCGCTTCCAGCTTGTTGGCCTCGCGGAGGCGGGCCTCGAGAGCCTGAGTGTCCATGGTCGCTCGCCTACAAGAAAGGGGTGCCGCGCCCGTCGCGCAAACGCACAGCCACCGGTATGTTGTCCCTCTCTTTAGTCTCTGGAGCCCCAGGCATGTGGGCGCTTCTCCTTCTGCTCTCCCAGTTAGCGGGGCGCCCCGGCCCCGGCATCGATGGGCTGCCCCACGCGACGGTGCTCGTGGACTCCGGGTCGCACGAGCTCGTCATCCAGCTGCCCCCGGTGGACGTCCCCGCGGCGAGCCACGGCGGCGAGGCAATGGTCGGGCTGCCACTGTGCCAGGTCCTCGTACCGCTGAACGCGTCGCTCCATAGCTCGCGGGTGGAACTGGTGGACGGATCGGGGCGATTGCTGCCCCACGAGATGCTGCATCACTTCAACCTCAGCGATCCGGATCGCAGGGAGCTGTTCCTCCCGATCGGCCTGCATCTGCTCGCCATGAGCCGGGAGACTCCGGCGATCACCGTCCCGCCTCTGCTGTTCGGCCTGCCGCTGGCGCGTGGCCAGCGGCTCATCGCGGGGGCGATGCTCGCCAACAGCTCGGAGGCCGCATACCGCGGCGTGCACGTGCGCCTGGTGCTGCGCTACGTTCCCGGCGGCCGACCCTGGCCGCTGTACCGCACATACCCCTGGGCCATCGACGTCCAGTATCCGCTGGGGCGGCCGCCCACCGGGAGCAAGGCGTTCGATCTCCCCCCCGGCCGCACGGAGCGCTCCTGGGAAGGCAGTCCCGCCATCGCCGGCACCATGCTGGGTCTGGGCGGACATATGCACGACTACGGCGTCAGCCTCGAGCTGAAGGACATGACCACCGGCAAGGTGCTGTGGCGAGGCACACCGGTGACGGACACCGCCGGGCGCGTCATCACGTTTCCGCTCGCCCGCTTCTACAGCTGGCGCCGGCTGGGGGTGCGCGTCGTGCCCACGCACCGCTACCGGCTGACCGCCGTGTACGAGAATCGGACCGGACGCTCGATCCGCGACGGGGGCATGGGAGCGGCGGCGGGATTGTTCGTGCCCGACCGCGGGGCGGAGTGGCCTGCGGTCGATACCCGGGATACGCTGTATCAACGGGATCTGGCCGCCACGATCCTGTCGGGGAACGCCGAGGTGATGGCGGATATGATGATGATGCACCAGCACGCGGACCCCTAAAAAGGCAACTTGCCGGAGCGGGTGTAGCCGGCGTCACGCTCGCCGGGGCTGCCCCGGCGTATTTTCGGCCGTGCCCAAGATGCAATGGGGTCGCCTCCAGGTGGACGTCAACTGCGCGCTGCGCCGCGGGGCCTGGTACCGCGTGGCAGGGCTCGCAGCCATGGAAGCCATCCTCGATGTGAACCGCAAGCCACTCAAAGTCCCGAACTATCTCGTCCAGGTGGTCTCGCGGCCACCCACGCGGTGGTCCGTGGTCCCGCGCCCCGAAGGAGCCGGGGAGCTGCCGGCCGAGTGGGGACCGCACTACGGCGTGTGCCCGAGCTGCCGGGAGCGCGCGGCGCTGCGGGGCCGTCCGCTCCGGCTCGAGTGCAAACGCTGCCGGGGAGAGTTCGACGTCGCCTGGGACGAGGCGTACCTCGCGGATTTCTGACGGGTGGCCTCAGCCGGCCATCACCCGCTCCACCTCCGCAAGACGCGCCTCGATCTCGATCGGCCGGTTGGCGCCGGCCGGGCGGGGCTCGATCTCCTGATGGTAGCGCGCCACGGTCTCCGGATCCTTCAACACGTGGCCCGTTAGCACCGCGATGACCCGGTCGCGCGGGCGGGTCGTGCCCTCGCGCATCAGCCGCCGAGCCCCGGCGATCGCCGCGGCACTCGCCGGCTCGCATCCGATCCCCGCGCCGTCCACTACCGCCTTGGCCTCGAGGATTTCGTCATCGCTCACGGTGGTGACGACCCCGCTGGTGTCGCGAATCGCGCGCACGGCGCGCTCGTACGACGCCGGGTTGCCGATCTTGATCGCCGTGGCCACCGTGCGCGGCTCCACACGGCGCAGCTGGACGAACCCATCGCGGAAGCTCTGCGCGAAGGGCGCGGCGCCCTCCGCCTGGACGGCGGCGAGTTTCGGCACCCGGTCGATCAGTCCCCACGCCCGTGCTTCGACCAGCGCCTTCCCGAACGCCGCCGTGTTGCCAAGGTTGCCCGCAGGCACCACGATCCAGTCGGGGGGCTCCCAGCCGAGCTGCTGCAACAGCTCGAGCACGATGGTCTTCTGGCCCTCGAGCCGGAATGGATTCACCGAATTGAGGAGGTAGACCCCCAGACGCTCGCTTGCCTGGTCGGCGAGCTCGAGGCAGTCGTCGAAGTTGCCGCGGACGAGCAGTGTGCGGGCGCCGTACGCGAGCGCCTGGGCGAGCTTCCCCAGCGCCACTTGCCCCTTCGGCACCAATACCAGCGCCGGCAGGGCAGCGAGCGCGGCATAGGCGGCCAGCGCCGCCGCGGTATTGCCGGTGGACGCGCACGCGACGGCGCGCGCTTTCACCCGCCGCGCCTGCGTCACCCCGACGGTCATGCCGCGGTCCTTGAACGATCCCGTCGGGTTTAGGCCTTCGTGCTTGAGCAGCAGCTCCGGCGCGCCTGCCCAGCGCGCTACGGGTGCGCTCGCGAGCAGCGGCGTGTTGCCTTCGGGATACGAGAGGATGTGCTCGCCCGCTGTGGGGAGGACGGCTTCGCGGTAACGCCATACGCCGGACGCGAGGACCCCGCGGCGCACACCCCAGCGCGCGTCGAAAGTCGCGCGGAGCGCGCTCCCGCCCTGGGCCGGGGTCTGGTGCCGCACCTCCAGCAGCCCGCGGCAGCGCGGGCACCGCGGGTGGGAATCGGTCTCGGGGATTTCGCTGCCGCAGCTGCCGCACACCTGCCACGTGGCAGGGGTGGCGGTGGGGGAGGCGGAGGGGGAACTCATGCGCCGGCGAGCTTCAGCACGTCGTTCAGGATGCCTCCCGCCGTCACTGCCGGTCCCGCACCGGGCCCAGTGATCACCAGCGGGTTCTTCTTGTAGCGCATGGTCGTGAAGATGAACTGGTTGTCCGTGCCGTTGAGTGAGGCCATCGGACTCGACGCTTCGACCACGACGAGGCCGACGCGGATGCCGCGGCGCGTCACGATCGCACGGTAACGCAACACCCCGCCGCGCGCCCGCGCTGCCGCGACGCGCTTCGCCCACGCCGCATCTAACTGCTCCAGCGACCCAAGGAACTGTTTGAGCCCGAGCCGCTCCGCGCCCTCGGGAACGAGCGACTCGACCGCGATATCGCTGAGCTCACCGGGAAAGCCGAGCAGCCGTCCGAGGATCAGGGCCTTGCGCGCCACGTCCATGCCTGACAGGTCCTCGCGGGGGTCGGGCTCGGGATAGCCCTTGGCGATCGCGCCTTCCAACGCCTGCGAAAACGCGGCGCCCCGACCGAGTTCACCGAACAGATAGCCGAGCGTCCCCGACGGGCAGCCCTCGATTTTCGAGACGCGGTCTCCCGACTCCACCAGCTTCTGGTACGTATCGATGATCGGCAGGCCCGCGCCGACGGTCGCCTCGAGCAGCAGGCGGCGGCCGTGGTCCTGGGCGGCGGCGCGGAGCGCGTCGTACTTCCGCTTATCGGTGGTGACGGGGCGCTTGTTGGCCAGGACCACGTGCATCCCGGCGGCCAGTGCCGTCGTGAGCGTGTCGGTCGTCTCGTCGGCCGTGAGGTCCACGAGGATGGGGTTCGTGAGCGCATGCCGGGCCACGAACGCGACCGCGTCGGCGGCGCTCGCCCGCCGTCCGCCCGCCGCCTTGGCGAGCGGCGCACCCTTGGCTTTCGCCGCCGCCAGCGCGGCCAGTCGCCGCGGGGAAAAGCCGTCCGCGTCGAACACGAGGCCGCTCCGGTCGATCAGGCCCACGATGCGGAGCGCCAGCCCCTCCCGCTTCACCTTCGCGATCATGGGGGCGAGCGCCCGCCCGATCTGGCCGAAGCCCAACAGCACGACCTCGCTGCGCTCGGGGTGCGCCACCGCGCCGCCTCCGATCTTGGAAAGCTGAAACGCCGCGTGTACCACGCGCTGGGCGCGCGGCGCCTCCTTGCCGTCCACCACCAGCGACAGATTCAGCTCCGACGACCCTTGCGCCGTGGCGATCACGTTGATCCCGGCCTCGGCCAGGGCGGAGAAGACGCGCGCGGCGATGCCCGGCGTCTCCGCCATGCCGAGCCCCACCACCACGAGCGTCGCGAGCCCGGTGCGCGCCTCGACGCCGTCGATTTCTTGCCGCGCGATTTCCCGCTGGAATGTCTCTTCCAGGCTGCGGCGCGCGCGCTGCGCGCTCTCCTCCGGGACGCTGAAGCAGATCGAGTGCTCGGACGAGGCCTGCGTGATGAGCGATACCGAGATCCCTTCGTGGTGCACCGCCGCGAAGGTGCGGGCCGCAATGCCGGGAACGCCCAGCATGCCGCTGCCCGTGACGGTGAGCAGCGCCTGCTTCGGAATCGCCGAGAGCGCTTTGACGGGATACTGCTCGAGTGTGCGGCGCCGCGAAATCTCGGTGCCGAGCGACGCGGGGTCGGCGAACGGGCGGATCCGGATCGCCACGTTTTGCTTGATCACCGGGCCGAGCGCGCGCGGATGCAGCACCTTGGCGCCGTAATACGCCAGCTCCGCCGCTTCGCGAACGTGGACCTGCGGCACCACGCGCGCGTCCGGCACGATTCGGGGATCCGCGGTGAGCAGACCCGGGACGTCTTTCCACAGCGAGACCTCGCGGGCTCCCAATACGCGCGCCAGCAGGGTCGCGGTCAAGTCGGACCCGCCGCGCCCCAGAGTCGCGACCTCGCCGTCGGGCGCGGCGCCGAGAAAGCCCGGCACGACGGGGACTGCACCGGCCGCCAGCACCGGCTCGAGCGCGCGGCGCCCGCTCCGCACGGTGCGGCCCAGGTCCGCGGAGGCGTTGCCGAACGTGCCGTCGGTCTGGACCACGTCCGTCGCGTCCACGTAGGCGGCGGGACAGCCGCTCGCTTCGAGCGCGGCGGCGAACAGCTGGGCCGAGAGTCGTTCGCCCCGCGCCACGAGGTAATCGATCGTGCGGGGCGTGATCTCGCGCAGCATCCCGAGCCCACCCGCGAGCTGCTCGAGCTCGACGAACGCCGCGTCGATGCCGCCGACCAGCTCGTCGAGCCGGGCGCCACGCGGCATCAGGGCGCGCGCGGCCTCGGTGTGCCGGGCGCGAAGCGCCGTGGCGCCGCTGCGCACCTGCGCGGCGTCGCCGCGCGATGCGCGGGCCGCGCAATCGAGCAGGGCATCGGTCACGCCGCTCATCGCCGATACGACGACGACCTGTGGGGCAGGGCGGTGGGCGACCACGATCTGCACGGCGTGCGCGATGCCAGCGGCGTTCGCGAGCGACGCGCCGCCGAACTTGTGGATGTGTGGGGGGGAGGCGGGGGCCCGGGCCATGGCGTCAGTTCGTCTCGAGGCCGCCGGCGGGGCGGGCCGCGTGGAACGTCTCGGCGGCAGTGCCCCGGGCGGCCCAGGCACGTGCCATGGCATCGCCCACGGCGCGCACCCGGTCGGATGCCACCACTGCGACGACGGTAGGCCCCGATCCGGACAGCGTCGCGCCGTAGGCGCCCGCCTGCCGCGCCGCGCTCGTCACGTCGTCATATCCCGGTACGAGCGCGCGCCGGAACGGAACGTGGAGCACGTCGTCGAGCCCGGCGGCGAGGAGGTGCGCGTCCGCATGCGCGAGGCCGTGGACCAGGGCGGCGCTCTTCGCGGCCGCCCGCACCGCGTCCGCGTGCGGCAGGGTCGCGGGCAGCGCGGCGCGCGCGCGCTTGGTCTCCACGGTGAAGTCCGGGACCGCAAACACCAGCGCGAGCGACGGGTGAATCGGGAGCGGCGTCACGATCAGGCCATCGGGTCCGCGCAGCACCAGGTTGGCTCCGCCGAACACCGCGGGTGCGACGTTGTCCGGATGGCCCTCGAGCTCGCTGCAGAGCTCGGCCAGTGCTGCCGCATCGAGCTTCAGCTCGAGCAGGGCCGTCGCGGCGGCGGCCCCCGCGACCGTCGCCGCGGCGGAGGAGCCGAGCCCTCGCGCGACGGGAATGTCGGAGTCGGCGGACAGGGCGAGGCCTCCCGGCACCTGCTGCCCCGCGCGCCGGCAGGCGGCGGCGAAGCCGCGGTACAGCAGGTCCGCCGCCGGCGCCATGTCGAGTGTCCGGAGCGTCCCCCCGCGCTCGATCGCCAGCGTGTCCCCGGGCGCATCGCGCCCCGCCCGGGCGGTAACTCGGAGCCAGCGCCCGACCGCCACCCCCAGGCAGTCGAAACCGGCGCCCAGATTGGACGTCGAGCCCGCCACCCGCACGGTCACGCTGGTTCGCATCCCCGGTCTCTATTTGGGAAACAGAAAAGCCCGCGCAATGCCACGCCGCGGGCGATCACCACGACTACTTCGGTTGTATGTTGATACATACCGCGCGCGTCCGACAGCGTCAAGGAGGATCCATGGCGAAAATCCGGGTAGGGATTCTCGGTGCGACCGGCGCCGTGGGCCAGCGCTTCCTGCAGCTGCTCGACCGCCATCCCCAGTTCATCGTGACGGCGCTCGCGGCGTCCGACCGCTCGCAGGGCAGGCCGTACGCGGAGGCGTGCACCTGGCGGCTCCCGGGCGATGTGCCGCCCAGCGCCGCCGCCCTCATCGTCCAGGCTCCCGAGCCGCCCCTCGCGTGCGACCTGGTGTTCTCGGGCCTGCCGGCCGACGTCGCGGGACCGATCGAGACGCGGTTCGCCCAGGCCGGGTACCCGGTGATCAGCAACTCGTCGTCCCACCGCATGGACGACGCCGTGCCGCTGCTCGTGCCCGAGGTCAACCCGGACCATCTGGCGCTGCTCAAGGCCCGCTCGGGGCGGGGCTTCATCGTGACGAATCCCAATTGCTCGACGGTGATGATTGCGCTCGCGTTGGCGCCGCTCGCCGCGCGCTTCGGCGTCGAGGCGGTGGTCGTCACCACGCTGCAGGCGCTCTCGGGCGCGGGATACCCGGGGGTCGCCTCCCTCGACATCACCGACAACGTGGTGCCCTTCATCGCGAACGAGGAGGAAAAGATCGAGCGGGAGACGCGCAAGATTCTCGGGCGCCTGAGCGGTAGCCGGGTGACGCCCGCGGATTTCGCGGTGAGTGCGCAGTGCCATCGGGTGAACGTGGTGGACGGGCACATGGCGGCAGTGCGGGTGAAGCTCGCGAAGGCGGCGGAGCCAGGGGACCTGCGCGAGGCGTTCGACTCCTTCACCGCACTGCCCCAGCAGCTCACCCTTCCCAGCGCGCCGGCACGGCCCATTGTGGTGCGCGACGAGCCCGACCGTCCGCAGCCGCGGCTCGATCGCGACGCCGGGGGCGGCATGAGCATCAGCGTGGGCCGGATCGCGCGGGACGGCGTGCTGGGGCACCGCTTCGTGGCCCTGAGCCACAACACGATCCGGGGCGCCGCCGGAGCCGCGATCCTCAACGCGGAGTTGTTGCTGGCGAAGGGGCACCTGCACCCGGGCGACTAGCCGCCGGCGATGTGCGCCACATCACGTGGCGCGAGCAACCTGTGCTGCGGTGACGGTTCCGCCGGGCCCGTAGTCTTCCCTCCAGCTGTGCTGCCTGTCCAGCGCCCTGCACTCGACACCATCGGAGGGCTGACGCATGCGCCGTATCACCGGGAGTGCCGCGCGCCTCGCCGCCAGCGCGATCGCCGCCGCCGCGCTGCTCGCCGCCTGCAACAACACGCAATCGCCCACCGCTGTCTTGAGTCAGCTCGAAGCCAACGCTATCGCCGAAGAAATCACCACCGATGCCGCGGGGCTCGCGCAGGGCGCCACGTACAACTCCTCTTCCGGCGCGCCGTTCGCGGTCGGCTCGATGATGGGAGCTCCCGTGATGCCGTCGACGTCGGGGAGCTGCACGCCGACGATAACGCCTGCCTCACCCACGAACTCCGACGGCGATCCCGTGCCCGATTCCGTGCGGGTCGACTTCACCGGCTGCACCGTGACCAACGGGTCGTACACGGCGACGCTCGGCGGCACGATCGACTACGTCGATCCCACCCCGACCACGACCGACCGGGCGCTTCGGACCCGTCACACCGATTTCAGCCGCAGCGTCACCAACAGCGTCACGGGAAAGACGCGCTCGGTGGTAGAGAACGGCGTTCGCATGGTAACCGGAAGCGCCGACCAGCTGCAGTTCACGGAGACGGATTTCCGGACCGACTACACTTTCGCCACCGGCGCCACGGCATCTCACGTCCGCACGTGGTCCTCGACCTTCACGGCCGACCAGGCAGGGACGATCCAGGCCGGTTCGCCACTCCCGAGCGGGAATTGGAACATCGCGGGGTCGTCGACGTGGACGTCCGGGCTCCTCAGCTACTCGCTCGCGGTGACCACGAACCCGCAGCTGCACTATAACGCCAGCTGCACGGTCGAGCCGCGGTTCGATTCCGGCACGCTCGCGGCGGTGGTCACGAAGGCTGGCGTGACGACGAATGTGACGGTCCAGTTCACCGCCTGCGGCCAGTACACGGTCACACGGTCTTAGGCGCGTCGATTCACGCAGTCTCGAGGCCCGATCCGCTGCCGGATCGGGCCTCTCTGCTTATTATGGAAGACTCTGATCCACGCCCACGTGGTGCTCAACCCCGCGGCCGGCCGCGGCGCGGCGGCCCGCGCGCTCGATCCCATCGCGCGCGAATTCCAGCGCCAGGGGTGGTCGGTGGAGGTGGAGCGCACCGCGGGGCCGGGCCACGGCACGGAGCTCGCGGCGCGCGCGGTGCAGGCGGGGGCGCAGCGGGTCGTGGCCGTGGGCGGCGACGGCACCGTGCATGAAGTGGCGAACGGGTTACTCCGTTCCCCAGGGGGGGCGGACGTCGCGCTCGGCGTCGTGCCGATCGGCAGCGGAAACGATTTCGCGAAGCTCGTGGGCGTGTACCGGCACAGTCCGGTGCGCGCCGTGCGACGGCTCGTCACCGCCCAGGTAGCGCGGTTCGACGCCGGCCTGGTGTGCGAGGAGTACTTCGTGAACAGCGTCGGGTTCGGCTTCGGACCCGAGGTCGTGCGGGTCCGGAACGCCATGCCGGGGCTGTCGGGCTTCGCCTCGTACTTCGTACCGGTGCTCCGCGCATTCACGGGCTATCGCGCGCAGCGCTTCGAGGTGCGGGCGCGCGGATTCGCTGAAACGGGGTACATGATGATGATGGAGGTGTGCAATGGCACGACCGCCGGCGGCAGTTATCGATTCGCTCCGGATGCGCAGCCGGGAGACGGACGGCTGGACGTCTGTATCGTGCGGCGCATCTCGCTGCTGCGGTTCCTCATGGCGGTGCCGCGCGTGATGCGCGGCACGCACGCCAACATGGGTGAGGTCGCCCTGTTTCAAACCCGCAAGGTCACCATCCGCTCGCTCGACGGACCGCTGCTGCTGCACCTCGACGGCGAGCTGCGGCAGCCGGATGCGAGCCAATGCACGGTGCGCCTGGAGCCCGGGAGGCTGAAGGTGATGGTGGCACAGTGACGGGACACCGAATCGGGGGCCGGAATCTGGTCGAAGTAGGGGCGCAGCATGCTGCGCCCCTACGCTGCGGACTCGTCGCCATCTTCCTCCTGTTCGCCAGTTCGCCTGTCCGCCTGTCCGCCCAAGTCCCGGACACGACCCCCCCGCTCGTCACCACCGGCGCGCTGGTCGTTCCTACCGACACGACGCACCGCATCAGGCCGATGGGGGCGTTCCTCAGGTCGCTGCTCGTGCCGGGGTGGGGACAGGCGGCGACGGGGCGGCACGTCACCGGCGCGGTGTTCGCGACCTGGGAAGGCGTGAGCGCGATGATGACGCTGAAGGCGCAATCCGAGCTGAACTACCTCCGGGAAACACGCTCTTCGCTCATCGACGCAAAAAAGCAGGAAGTCCAGGATTGGATCGTGCTTTGGGTCTTCAATCATCTGTTCTCCGGGGCCGAAGCGTTCGTCTCGGCGCACCTCCAGGATTTTCCCAAGGACTTGCAGGTTCGGGCGTTCCCGGGCGGGGTCGGGATCAGCCTGCCGGTGCCCCGGCCGTGAACGCGGCGCCGCTCGGCGTATTCGATTCTGGCATCGGGGGCCTCACCGTGGCCCGGGCGGTGTTCGAGCGCCTGCCGCACGAGTCCGTGATCTATTTCGGCGACACGGCGCGCGTTCCCTACGGGCCCAAGTCGCCGGACACGGTGCGTCGCTACTCGGGTGAGATTCTCGCCTACCTGCTCCAGCGCGGCGTGAAGGCCCTGGTCGTCGCCTGCAATACCATCAGCGCTCAGGCGCTGGACTTCCTGCGGGAGCGCTCGCCCGTGCCCCTGGTCGGCGTGATCGAGCCCGGTGCGCGCGCCGCGGTGCAGGGCACGCGGTCCGGGAAGATCGGCGTGATCGGTACGGCGGGCACGATCGCGAGCGGTGCCTACGAGCGGGCCATCAAGCAGCTCCGGCCTGACGCCGCCGTGTGCGTCCAGGCCTGTCCGCTGTTCGTGCCGCTGGTGGAAGAGGGGTGGTTCGACCACTCGGCGACGGAGCTGATCGCGCGGGAGTACCTCGCGCCGCTGCAGCGCGCCGGCGCGGACGTGCTCGTGCTAGGCTGCACACATTACCCGCTCATGAAGCCGCTGCTCGCCCGTGTACTGGGACCGGCGGTAACGCTGGTGGACAGCGCCGAGGAGACCGCCAAGGTCGTGGCCGAGGATCTCACCCGACGCGGCCTCACGGCGCCTCCGGACAATCGTCCGACGCACCGCTTTGTCGTGTCGGACGACGAGCCGCATTTTCGTAAGGTAGGCGCGCGGTTTCTGGGAGAGAAGCTGAAGCACGTCGAAGTGGTCCCGCTCGGGTAAGACGTCTTTTCGCGACGTCGTTACTGAAACGTCTTCAACTTCACATCGTCTTTGGTTATCACCGCATACCGCCCGCCGTCGAGGAAGGCTCCCGGATTCAGGTACGCTCGCCCGTTCGGCAGCTGCGCCAGCGCCGGACGATGCGTGTGGGCGAGAATCGCGAGCTCCAGGTCCGGCCGGCGCGCGAGCAGCTGCTCCGCGTACTGCGCCTGCGCCCGCTCGGCCCGGTCGAGCACGGCCCGGTCGCGGGTGTTATCCGCGAGCTTGCGGGAGAGCTGGTGCGCGATCCAGAAGCCCAGGTCGGGATGCAGCGCCCGAAATACCTTGATGGTGAGTGGATGGCGCGTGACCCGGTGCATCAGCTTGGCATTCCAGTGCTGCTCGGTCAGACCGTCGCCGTGGGCCACGAAGGCGCGGCGCCCCGCCACATCGAACTCGGCTTCCCCCGGATGGAAGGCGATCCCCAGGTCGTGAATGAGAAAGTCGCCGCCCCAGCGGTCATGGTTGCCGCCCACGAACGTGATGGGTACGCCACGGGTCCGCAGGGCGTGCAGCTTCGCGACCGTGCCGAAGTGACGGCGCGGGACGACCGAGCCGTACTCGAACCAGAAGTCGAACAGGTCGCCGTTGATGAGGAGCGCGTCCCCGAGATCCGGCACGGCCTCGAGGAAACGGTGAAACGTGGCTGCGATCGCGGGCGGGACCTGGCCGAGATGCGCGTCGGCGACGACGACCACGCGGGAAGCAGGGAGTGGCACGGCCCCCAAGCTAGGAATCGCGGAGAACAGCCGCAAGCGCTATGTTGCCCCGGCGTGATCAGCTCGATAACTCTGCGCGTCAATTATTCCGAGACCGACCAGATGGGCGTGGTTTACCACGCCAACTACCTCGTCTGGTTCGACCGCGCGCGCACCGAGCTGATGCGCGAAACGGGGTTGACCTACAAAGAGCTGGAGCAGCAGGGCGTCTACCTCGCCGTTTCCGAAGTTCACGTGCGCTACCGCGCCGCCGCCCGGTACGACGATCTGGTGCAGGTGCGCTGCTGGGTGCGCGAGCTCGCGTCTCGGCGGGTCACCTTCGGCTACGTCGTCGAGCGGGCGGGGACGGGCGAGCTGCTCGCCACGGGCGAGACCGCGCTCGTCTCGCTCACCCATCAGCACACAGTGACGCGTATCCCGGAGCATGTCCTCGACCTGCTCAAGCCGATTCCGGATCCCGTGCGCATCTAGGGTGCCGGTCGCGGCCTTCCTGTCGGTCGTAAGCCGGCACTACTTTGACGGGTTACTACTTCTGGGTTTAACTATTGAGACCGCAACGTTTTCCGCTTGACCCGCGGGTAGCGCTCTCCTACATTGCCGCCTGTGCGCTGCTGGCCGGGTGCCCGCGACCGCCGGCGCCGTTGGTGCCGCAGCCGCTGGCCCCGGCGGATCGCGACTCGGCCGTCGAATGGACTCGGGGCACGCTGCCCACACGCCGCACGGCGATCCGGTTCCGGTGGAAGTATCAGGACGACCAGAAGCGGTGGGGCGGCCGCGGACAGGCACGCATCGCACCGCCCGATTCGCTACGGTTCGATTACGTGGGACCGTTGGGCCTCGGCGCGGGAGCGGCGGCGATCGTCGCCGACTCGGCCATCTGGGCGGATCCCGAGAAGAACTTCCGCTCGCTGATCCCCGCGGTGCGGATGCTGTGGGCGGCGCTCGGGATCGTGCGCCCACCGGCGCCGGACGCGCTGGTGTTCGGAAGCCACGGCGCCGATTCGACCGTCCGGATCTGGCGGTTCGTGCAGGACGGTGACACGCTCGACTACCGCGAGACGCGCGGCGGCGCGCGCGTGCTCGAGGCGGAGTGGCGGCGAGAGGGCAAGGTGTTGGCGCGCAGCCGCACCGAATTCGACGCGCAGCGGCTGCCGGCGCGCGCCCGCATGGATTTTCCTGGGGAGAGGGCTCGGTTTGAGCTTACGGTGGTCTCGGTGGACACGGCCGCGGTGCTCGACCCTGCGATTTGGCGCGGGCGCCGTTAGCGCGCTCGCCCTCGCGCTCAGTGGCTGCCTGTACGGGTTCGCCGGCGGCGGCCTGCCGAACATCAAGACCGTCGCCATTCTGCCCTTCGACAACCAGACCGCTGAACCGGCGCTGACCAAGGAAGTGAACGACGCGGTGCTGGAAGCGTTCCAGCGCCGCCTTGGGCTCCGCATCGCGGGGGAGAACACCGCGGATGCGGTGGTGCGCGGCAAGGTCACGCGCTACGACCCCGACCTGCCGGCGGCGTTCCGCGCCGGGCAGGGCCGCACTGACGTCACGCAGCGCCAGGTCCAGATCACCATCGACGTCGAGATTCTCGACCAGCGGGAAGGCAAGACGCTGTGGCAGCGGCAGGGGTTGAGCGAGACGGGAAACTACACGCCGCCGCAAGAGGCGGCGGGCCGCAAGCTGGCGCTCGAGAACCTCGTGAACGACCTGGTGGACGGAGCGCAGTCGCAGTGGTGAAGCGTCCCTTCGCCGGCCGGCGCGGCGCCAGCTCCACCGGCTGCCTGGTTTCGCTGCTCTTCCTGGTTGGGGCGTTGTACTATGGGGTCAACATCGGCGAGTTGTTCTTTCGGTACTATCGCTTGCTCGACGAGATGCAGACCCAGGCGGCACTCGCCCCCTCTCTCGACGACGGCACGATCCGCCGCCGCATCCAGGCCGCCGCGCAGGACATCGGGCTTCCGCCCGAGGCCCAGCAGATCCGCATCGCGCGGCGGGCGTCACCCCGGGAGATCGTGATCGAGACCGAGTACAGCGAGTCGGTCAGCCTGCCGCTGTTCAATCACACCTTCAACTTCCATCCCAAAGCGACGCAGCCGCTTTAGCCTGCCCGCGTGGGCCCTGGCCGTAGGCTTGCCGCTCGCGCTCGGGGCAGCCGCGGGGGGAATCGACGTCGCCCGCTTTTTCACGGTGTTCGCCGTCATGCTGCTCGCCGCCAAGTTCGCCGGCGAGGCGTTCGAGCGTCTGGGGCAGCCGGCCGTCATGGGCGAGCTCGTGGTGGGCATCCTCCTCGGGGTCGGCTTTCTCAACGTCATCCCGATCGGCGCCGACGACCCGCTCACGCCGGTGTTTCGGCTGCTCGCCCAAGTCGGCGTCGTCGTCTTGCTGTTCGAGATCGGGCTCGAGACCGATCTCAAAGCGATGATGCGGGTGGGGACCGCCGCGACCGCGGTCGCGGTGGTGGGTGTCGCGGTGCCGTTCGTCCTGGGCTTTCTGTACTGGCGGTCCGGCTGGCATGGCTACGAGCACACGACCGCCGCCCCGTCGACGACCGCCATCTTTGTGGGCGCGACCCTCACCGCGACCTCGGTCGGGATCACCGGGCGGGTGCTCAAGGACCTCCAGGTGCTGCACAGCCTGGAGGCACGCATGATTCTTGGTGCGGCGGTGATCGACGACGTCATCGGGCTCGTAATCCTGGGCGTGGTCTCGGGACTCGCGGCCGGGACGGCGTTCACCCTGCAGGGCGCGCTGCGCATCCTCGGCGTGGCGGTCGCGTTCCTTTTCATAGCCCTGTGGATCGGACTGAAGCTCGCCCCGTGGCTCTTCGGGTTGGTCGATCGGTTGCGGGTTCGCGGCACGCTGGTCGTGTCGGCGTTCGCGTTCCTGCTGCTGCTGTGTGTCCTGGCCGATCGTGCCGGCACGGCGCTCATCATTGGTGCGTTCGCGGCCGGGCTCATCCTGTCCGAGACCGAGCAGTTTGACCGCATCGAGGAGCGGATCAAGCCGGTCGCGGACATCTTCACTCCCATCTTCTTCCTGAGCATCGGCGCCGCCGTCGACCCCCGAGTGTGGGACCCGCGTCTGCCCGAGAACCATCAGACGCTGGCGATCGCCGGCACGCTCTTCGCCATCGCCGTCATCGGAAAGTTTGCGAGCGGCTGGGCGGTCCCGTGGCGCCGCTTCAATCGGCCGGCGGTCGGGGTGGGCATGGCGCCGCGCGGGGAGGTGGGGTTGATCTTCGCGCAGATCGGGCTGACAGCGGGCATTCTTTCGAACCGGCTGTTCAGCGCCATCCTGTTCGTCGTCATCGCCACGACGCTGGTAACCCCGCCGCTGCTGCAGTGGACCCTGCGCGGGCGGGGCGCGACGCTGGACGAGGATTCGGCCCCATGAACACCGCCGAGAAGATTCGCGCAGCGGGCGACGCCGCGCGCTGGCGCGAGCGGCAGCGCGGGCCTGTCGTGTTCACGAACGGCGTGTTCGATCTGCTCCACGTCGGGCATGTGGCAATCCTGGAAGCGGCCCGCGCCGAGGGCGGGGCGCTGGTGGTGGGCGTGAACAGCGATGCCTCGGTGCGCCGGCTCGAGAAAGGGGCCGACCGCCCCATGGTGCCCGAGCGGGAGCGGGCTCGCCTGCTCGCCGCCCTCGCATCCGTCGACTGCGTCGTGTTGTTCGACGAGGAGACGCCGCTGCCGTTGATCGAGCGCCTCCGCCCCGACGTGCTGGTGAAGGGGGCGGATTATGCGCGCGCCGCGATTGTCGGGGCAGATCAGGTGGAAGGGTGGGGCGGGCGGGTGGTGCGCGTGCCGCTGGTACCTGGTGCTTCAACCACCGCCCTGATCGCGCGGCTGCGCGGCAAGCCTGCGTGACTGATTCCGCGATGAGGCTGTTGGTCGCCACCCGTAACGAGGGCAAGATCCGGGAGATCCGGGACCTGTTCACCGGCCTTCCGTTTCAGCTGACGTTTCCCGCCGAGCAGTTCCTCGAGCGCCTCCCGGATGAAGCCGATCTGGAGCGGGGCACGAGCTTCGCCGAGAACGCCGTCGCCAAGGCGCGGTACTTCGCGAAGCGCGGCACCATCCCCACGCTGGCCGAAGACTCGGGGCTCGAGGTGGACGCGCTCGAGGGGGCGCCGGGCGTGTTCTCGGCGCGCTGGTCGCAAATGCACGGGGCAGGGGCGGGGGATGCGGCCAACAACGCGCTGTTGCTCGAGCGGCTGGCGGGCGTTCCCGACGAGCAGCGCACTGCGCGCTACCGCTGCGTGGTGGCGTATCTCGACACGCCGCTCGCCAAGCCGCAGCTGGTCGAGGCGACGTGCGAGGGCCGGATCCTGACCGCGCCGCGCGGCGGCGGCGGCTTCGGGTACGATCCGCTGTTCTTCTCGAGCGACTTGGGGATGACGTTCGCGGAGGCGCCGATGCCGGCGAAGCAGCGCGTGTCGCATCGCGGGCGGGCGATTCGTGCGCTGGTCGAAGTCTTGGTCCGCCGCTCCAAGTAGCTTTTTGCGGCTCCTTCACTAGGTTGTGTCTGTGCTTTTCCTGGGCGACTCGGCATCTCGGCGCCTTGGCGTCTAGTCTTTCGGGGCGTAGCGCAGTCCGGTAGCGCGTCTGGTTTGGGACCAGAAGGTCCCGGGTTCAAATCCCGGCGCCCCGACTTATGGTGGAGATGCGCCATTCCCCGCGCGCCTTCTCATGCTTCGAGTGGAGCGTTTCGGACCAGAAGTCCCTGTGTAACCCCCGGCGCTCCGATGTGAAACCCAGGTCCTTTACCGATTGACAGGCTCCAGCGGCGCGTCCAGGTTGCACCCATGGAGCCGACGCGAGATACCCTGCCGGGGGCCTGGGCCCGCCTGAAGCAGGACGTGAACTGCGGCCTCAGGCGGGGCGCCTGGTATCGCGTCGTAGGCCTGACGCCCGAGGACGCGGTTCTCCAGGTCCCGCGGCGTGAGCGGGTCCGCGTCCCCCGGCGATTCCTGCAAACCCTCTTCTCCCGACCGCGCCACTGGACCGTCGTGCCTCGCCCCGCCCAGGTTCAGGACCTCCCGGATCACTGGCGCTCTCGCTATGCCGTCTGCCCCGTCTGCCGCGCCCGCGCCCCCATCACGGGGTACACCGTCGACATGCAGTGTCCGAAGTGCAACGGCCAGTTCGGAATCGCCTGGGACGAGCGCTACCTGGGCGTAGGGTAAGATCCTAGGGCAGGGGAACTTCCGCAGGGCATCGGTGGTTCATACATCGTCACGGCCACGTGGCGAGATGCCTATGACGACCAAGAAACGCGATGTCACCAAGGGCCGGTCGCCCAGTGCGTGCCGGCATCCACAACACTACGAAACGGATTGGCTCGGCCGCACTTACGTGGGCTGCCCGATCTGCAACCGCTGGAAGCGTATGAAGGTCAAATTGGCGCCCGCGGATGGCAAACGTCTGGCGGCGTGAATAATAGAGGGGCCAGGAGATGCTTCCTGGCCCCGTTTGTTTACTCTCCGTAAGGAATCCAAATGTTCTTCACCTGCGTGGCTTCCCGCAGGAATTCTCTGCCTTCGCCGTGCCTGCTGTCCTGCCAGTCCCGCGGATGCCACTCCACCCACGTCCGCTTCATGTTGCCCGCCGACGCCCGCTCGACCTCGGCACCCGCCGCCTGATTGCCGAAGTACCACACCGCATCCACGTCGTCGTGCTCAGCCAGCACTTTCGCGAGCGCGTCTTTGGCTCCGGTGACGATGTTGATTACGCCCGCCGGCACGTCCGAGGCATCGAGCACCGTGTACAGCTCGGTGGCGGCGAGCGGATGCGCCTCGGACGGGATCGCAATCACGGTATTGCCCACCGCGACGGCCGGACCAACGAGCGAGACGAACCCCAAGAGCGGCGCTTCTTCGGGGCAAGCGATACCGATCACGCCAATGGGCTCGTTCATGGCGAGCGTTACGCCCCGGATGGGGGTCTGGTGCACGGCCCCGTCGTATTTGTCGGCCCACGCGGCATAGGAGAAGAGCCGCGCGATACTCGCGTCCACTTCAGCGCGACCGTCCTCGACCGCGCGACCCGTGAGGTCTGAGATCCGCTGCGCGAACTCGTCGGCGCGCTGCGCCAGGTTCTCGGCCAGGTAGTACAGAACCTGCCCGCGGTTGTGGCCGCTGGTCTTCGCCCAGGCTTCCGCGGCGTGCGCCGCCTCGACGGCGTTCCGGATATCCTTGCGATTCCCCTCAGCGACCTCGGCCAGGAGCGTCCCTGACGGGGACAAGATCTTGCGGCTGTACCCCTGGTCCGGACGCACCTGCGCTCCCCCAATGAACAGCTTGTACGTCCGATCTATAGGAGGGAGCGGGGAGCGGGGAGCGGTACCCGCCGTGGCCTTGCGAGCCTTCGCTCGCTGGGGCTTGGGAAGGTCCCGCTCCCCGCTCCCTGCTCCCCGCTCCCAATTCGTTTTCAGGTACTCCCACATCCCCTCTTTCCCACCCTCGCGCCCGAACCCGGACTCCCGGTATCCCCCGAACCCCGAGGCGGCGTCGAACAGATTGGTGCAATTCACCCACACGACGCCGGCTTTGATCTTGGGCGCCACGTCGAGAGCGAGATTGATGTTCTCCGTCCACACGCTCGCTGCGAGTCCATACGGTGTGTTGTTGGCGAGCTCGACGGCTTCGGCCGGAGTGCGGAACGTCATCGAGACGAGCACCGGCCCGAAGATCTCGACTTGGGCGATGGTGGCGGCGGGCGAGACGTTGGTGAACAACGTCGGCGGGTAGAAGTAGCCGTCCGTGGGGCATGCCCACGATGGCTGCCACATGGTCGCGCCTTCTTCCACCCCGGTGTTCACCAGCGAGCGGATGCGCTCGAGCTGCACCGGCGCGACGATCGCACCCATGTCGACCGCCTTATCGAGCGGCGGGCCCACCCGCAGCTTTTCCATGCGCGCCCTGAGCTTCGTGACCAGCCGCTCGGCGATCCCCTCGTGCACCAGCAAGCGCGAGCCCGCGCAGCACACCTGCCCCTGGTTGAACCAAATCGCGTCCACCACGCCCTCGACCACGCTGTCCAGATCGGCGTCGTCGAACACGATGAACGGACTTTTCCCGCCCAGCTCGAGCGAGAGCTTCTTGCCCGATCCCGCCGTGGCCTTGCGAATGATGCGGCCCACCTCGGTCGAGCCGGTGAACGCGATCTTGTCGATGTCGGGATGGTTCACGATCAGCTCGCCCGTCCGGCCGTCCCCGGTCAGGACGTTGAGCACGCCCGGCGGGAGGCCTGCCTCGTGCGCGATCTCGACCAGGCACAGGGCCGTGAGCGGGGTGAACTCGGCGGGCTTCAAGACGACCGTGTTGCCGGCGGCCAGAGCCGGCGCGATTTTCCACGCCACCATCAGGAGCGGGAAGTTCCAGGGGACGATCTGCCCCACCACGCCCACGGGCCCGTAGCCCGTGAACTCAGACTCCGCGAGCTGGGCCCAGCCGGCATGGTGCGTCAGGTGGCGGGCCACGAGCGGGATGTCCAGATCACGGGTCTCCCGAATCGACTTGCCGTTGTCGAGGCTCTCGAGCACGGCCAGCAGGCGAGAATGCTTTTGGACGGCACGCGCCAGAGCGTACAAGTGGCGCGCACGGGCGTGGCCGGACAGCGCGGCCCAGGCCGGAAACGCCTTGCGCGCCGCCGCGACGGCGCTGTCCACGTCCGCCTGGTCGGCCTGCGTGACGCGCGCCAGCCGGGCCGTGGTGGCGGGGTTGATGACGTCGAACCCCGCGTCGCTCTTTCCTTTGGTCCAGCGCCCGCCGATGAACAGTCCGAACGCGCCGTTCTGCCGGGCGATCCACTCGAGGGCCGGCTTGTCGCTCTCGGGCGCCGGCCCGTACGCCATCGTTTCGAATATCTCCGAGACAGTCGTCATGTCATACCATGGGATGGTGATGCGCCGCCGAATAGCGCCCAGTCACGAAGTGCTCGAGCTGGCGCTCGATGTCGCTGAGCAGCGCCGACGCGCCGAGTCGGAACAGATTGGCCCGCAGCCAGCGATCCCCCAGCTCTTCCTTCATTAGGATCAGCCAGTCGAGGGCCTGTTTGGCTTTGCGGATCCCGCCCGCCGGCTTGAACCCCACGGCATAGCCGGTGCGCTCGTGGTAGTCGCGGATCTGCCGCGTCATGACCACCCCGACGGGGAGGGTCGCATTCACCGACTCTTTGCCGGTGGACGTCTTGATGAAGTCGGCCCCGGCCATCATGGCCACCTGGCTGGCGCGCGCCACGTTCACGAGCGTCGCGAGGTCGCCGGTGCCGAGGATCACCTTCATGTGGGCGCCGCCGCAGGCTTCCCGGAAGCCGCGCACCTCGTCGTACAGCGCCTCCCATGCACCCGCCAACGCGAGGGCGCGTGTGATCACGACGTCGATCTCCTGCGCTCCGGCGGCGACCGAGGCTTTGATCTCCTCGATCCGCTGGGGCAGGGGATTGAGCCCCGCGGGGAATCCCGTCGAGACCGCGGCCACAGGGATCCCCGAGCCCTCCAGTGCTTCCACGGCCAAGGGTACAAACGCGTGATATAGGCACACCGCGCCGACCTTGACGTCGAGTCCAGTGGCGCCGAGCGCCCCGAGCAGATCGGGCCGCACGGGACTCTTCGCCTTGGCGCACAGCCGCAGCACGTTGGTGGGGGTGTCGTCCCCCTGCAGCGTGGTCAGGTCGATGCAGGTGATGGCGCGCAGCAGCCACGCGGCCTGCCATTCTTTCTTGACGGTGCGCCGCGTGGGGATGGTGGCGGCCCGGCGCTCCACGGCGCTGCGGTTGATGCGCAGGGCGCGGACGAGATCCAGGTCCAGGGGGATCCCCGGATTGCGCTCGGGTTGGGTGAACACCCGCAGCGCCCGCTCGGGCGAGACCGCCGCCGGCGCAGTGCCGGCGGCCGATGTCGGGTGCTCGTACCGCCGCTTGGTCTCCATGGCCGCCTGTAATCTACGACGGCTTTTTCTATTTCGTCGTGTCCCGCTCGGCCTTGCGATCCTTTTCGGACCGGCGCCCCGCGTCGGGGCGGCGCTCCGGTTGCTGGCGCTGCGGCTCGGCGCGCTGGCGTTCCGGGCTCGGGACCGGCCGCTCGGCGGGCTTGTGCGGTGCCGGCGGCGCCGGTCGCTGTTGCTGCGGCGGCGCTTGTGTGGTTGGGGCCGGGCGCGAGGGCGGGAGCCCTTCGCGCGCGGGCCGCAGGGCCGGCGTGGGCGCCTGCGCTCGGGGCTCGGGGCCGGGGCCGGGGGCGGGGGCGCGGGCGGGAGCGGCAGGGCGCACCACCGGACGCGCGCTCGCGTTGGGCGTGCTGGTGCGTAGCGTGCGTATCGTTGCGTCGTCGAGCGGGCGCCCCGGGTGGGCCGCGAGGGCCAGCTCGCGCGCCGCGAACGGCACGGGGGCCGGGGGAGGCTGGCGCCGGACGACCACCTCCCGGTTCGTGACGATTTCCGGTGGGCGCCGGGCTTGGACGATCGTGGCTTGCGCCAGGATGCTCTGCCGCGTCGGTGTGACTCGCGCGGCGAAGCCAACCACCCGGGCCTGATCGAGCCGATCGCGCGGGACCACGATCACACCCTGATTCACGGGGCGCGAACCCACGAACGTCTCACGCGAGACCACCGTCACGGCATCCCGCTCGCGACGATTGCGGTAGTTGATGTTCGTGACGTTGACGTTCGTCACGTTGATGTTGGTGACGTTGACGTTGGTCACGTTCACGTTGCGGATGTACGTGTTGCTCACGTGATAGGCGGGGTAGTACGGCTCCTCCGGCGCGAGCGGGAACCAGGCCACGCCTGGGCCGGCTCCGATGGCGAGGCTCCAATTGCGTCCGCCCACGAACACGACCAGCGCCGGCGCGTACACCGGTCGAGCGACCACCCGGCCCGGCACCCAGGCCCATCCGTCGCCCACGTACACCCAGCGCCCGTAGTGGAACGGCGCGAAGCCCCATGGCGCGTCGTCGATCCACGTCCAGCCCCATGGCTCCACCCAGGCCCAGTGCCCGTAGCGGTACGGCGCCCACCCCGTGGCCACGGCGCGTGGCACCCACACCGGACCGTAGTCCGGCGTCGTACGCCACTCGCCGTTGTCGTCCAGATCCTCGTACCCGATCACGTCGCGCGACACGTAGCGTGCGGAGCGGGCGTCCTCCCAGCGCCGGTCGCGACTGGCACACCAGTCCTCCCAAGCGTCCGCACGGATCGCGTCGCGGACGTCGTAGGTCGGGGAGGTGCCGCCCACGACCAGGGCCGTCTGCTCCGAATGCACCGGAAACGCTGAGCCCGAAGCCGTCACCTCGGCCTCCCCGCGGCGCACGGTGACGGAGGTCGTGTCGCCGGTGGTATCGACATCCACCCGATAGACGCCCGAGCGCAGCAACGATACGGCACCGTTCGGCGTGTCGATCTCCAGGCTCTCGTTCTCGCCGAGGTCGCGCACGCGCACGTTCAAGGAGCCCTGCGACAAGCGCACTTGGACCGTTCGATCGTCGAGGGCGAGGAAGCCGAACGCGCTCTGCGGTGCGAGGCGGAAGGCGCTCGAGCCGACGGTGATCTCGGCGCGCGCCTCGTTGTCGGTCCAGAGATGGTCGCCGTTGTGCAGGGGATAGTTGATCGTGGCGTCGGTCCAGTCGTCCACGTCGCCGGGGCGGAAGGAGACAGATCCCGACAGGTAGCTCAGCCGGCCGACGCGGCTCGGCGGATCCCGATCCGGCCTGTCGGGGCGGCCGGGCCGGTCTCCACCTTGGAAGGCGGGGAGCACAGCGAGGAGCAGCAGGGAACCGAGCGAGCGAATGGCGCGCATCACGATGGCCTCCTGAACCGGGTCGACGGCTGCTGACGCCCTACGTTAAGGCTTTGGGTCGCCGGGACCAAACCGTCGCGCCGTGCAACGCTCCTTGTGGTGGCCCGGCATGTTACCGCAACCCGTAGACGACCACCCGGCTGGAGAACGTCGGCAGGTACACGTGTCCGTTGGCTATCGTCGGGGATGAAAATTTCGCGTAATTGCCCGCTCCGTCACGGGCGACATTCTGGTGATTGTTCCACAGCTCCCTGGTAACGTCGTTCGCGTCGAAGGCCCGTAGAATGCCGGGGCTGACGAAGCTTTCCGCATCGCCCGTGGATGCATAGGACGCCCACAGAATCCCGGTCCCGTCCTTGGAGCCGTTCGACGAAACCGATAAGACCGCTCCGCTCTGCCCGGTCGGCCCGCCACCGCCGGCCACAATCTGGCCCTGCGGATCCATTAAGTTGCTGCCGGGGTCGAACGGAATGGCACGCAACGGTTGATTCTCGGACCAGACGTAGATGAATTGCCGCGCGCTGCCTTTGTAGTACGCGGCCTGGCAATGCATGTTGGCGCTGCTGCCCAACGCCACGACCTGCTGTACCTGGTTGGCGGACGGCACGTACCCGCCCATGGCGTCCTTGTTCAACAGATACAGGTTCCCGTCCTTGCCTCCGGTGAGGAAATAGGTCGAGTTCGGAATCAAGAACCCACCCATCGTTCCGTAATCCAGATCATTGTCATTCAGAAACTGGTAGTCCTGAGGATTGAAGTAACTCGCCACATGCAGGGTCGATCCGGCCGGTGTGAGCTTCAGGGCGCTTTCGCCGCGATTCGTCGGGCTGGTCGGATCGGCGGTGTCCCCCACGGTTCCGTTGCCCGTCACCACATACAGGTTGCCCTGCGCATCAGCGGCCATGCCGGTTCCGCTTTCCCACATGCCTCCGGCGTATCCGTTGGGCGTGGCGTTGTAGATAACCTGTTGCCGCAACGTCGCGGCGTCGTATCCCAGGATCCATCCATGATATGGCCCCCAATCGCAGTGCGATGAAAACGTCACGTACACGAAGCCGTTGAGCAGCGTCAGCCCCTGACGCTGGTTCTGCCGCT